>OHAQ01000015.1_pt1 | contig 92079 bp, 98 predicted proteins | sample 1577111 | NCBI WGS metagenome assembly OHAQ01 (sample SAMEA3541549, study PRJEB24748) | human gut metagenome | biome: human gut; feature: human-associated habitat; material: faeces | place: China | collected 2012 | reverse complement strand
ACGCGAAAATCGAGGCGGCAGGTATGGTGCAGAGCATGTCAAGAGTAGCCAGGTGCATCGATAATGGACCGATGGAAGGTTTTTGGGGAATTTTAAAGAGAGAACGTTACTATGGAAAACGATTCACTGATAAAGAAACACTCATAAAAATGATTGAGGATTATATAGATTACTACAACAATAAACGATTGCAAAGAAATCTTGGAGTTTTAACTCCTATGGAAAAACACACACTTTACTTACAAGCTGCATAAAAACTGCCAGTAGTTCACTCTACTGGCAGGAAAAATTTATATTTTTTCAATTGTCTACTTGACGGGAAGCAGTTCAATCCCGCTGACAGCCACTACTTTTATCTGTATTTGGAATAGGTGGACGGGTTTCACCGACTGAGAAAAAACCACCGCATAGTGTATTCTGTGGCTTGTGAATACCTTGCGGTGGTTGGTGGTTAATGGTTAGTGATTATTTGCTTTTTCTAATAATTCCTTTATGCGGGCATTTTCCTTTTCAAGTACAAAATGAAACTTGTTGATTTTGTATTGTAAAGGAGCAGACTGAGATGGATAAAAATGGAGTAAGAGGGTAATATATCTGTCAGTCGCATAACTGTGAATTATAAAAATGTGACTAATCCTATAAAATTAAAATATACTTTTATAGGAGATGTTTCGCATGCAAAATACGAATGAGTATGTTACTGATTTAGGTCATCTTCATTTGCGGATTGAAGAAATATTGGATGAGCGTGGAATTAGTAAAAATAAACTATGTAAAGATATGGATATACCACGCACAAACTTCAATAGGTATTGCCAAGACAAGCAAACCCGATGGGATTTGAAATTTCTATGTAAATTGTGCTTGTATTTGAATGTGGATTTAGGAGAATTGACAGAGTACATACCGCCGAGTCCGGCGAGCAAATGAATATGAATAAGCAGTAAAAGAGTAAAGAGGAACATGTCAGGAACATGAATCCTCTTTTTCTTTTGTATAGAGGGTCTGTGTTCTGTGGGATGAAGGATAGGAGGGAGAAGAACACAGATGGGGAGAACCAGTACCAAAAAAATGCTTCTATTGATGTTGCTTAGAATATTATGGAAGCATGCCGATGAGGAACACATACGACGTCCGGACCCATAGATTATAGAAAAGTGCGTGATTATCACGGAGAACCGTAATAAGTATCACGGAACAATTAGTCTGTTGAAAATAGAATTGTCATTGTATAATGCAAATGTGGTCACAGAAAGGATGTGAGTGCTTTCCGAATGGAACAAAGCATAGTCCGAAAAAAACTTTTGGAATATTTAGAAGAAACAAAGATGTCGAAATATAAATTTGCACAAAGAAGTGGGATTTCTCTTAGTACAATTTATGACATCATAAGAAAAGAAGATTATGATATCCGTGAAAGTAATATCATTAAGATATGCCATGGAATGCAGATAGAGCCTTTTGACCTGTTTCAAACAAGCGAGGAAATCCTTGTATTGGAAAAAGATGAGGAGATTCAAGCAATTCTTGAAGCAAGATCACTCCCGGAAGAGTACCGGGAAATAATGCTTGAATATTTGCATAGCTTGAAGCGGATTGCAGAAAGAAGCAAATGATGAAAATAGCAATTAAGAGAAAAATACATAATGTATGAGGTAGCATATAAACAATTGTTTTGCTGCCTCTTTTTCTTTGAGGAATTTGCACAAGATATTCCGATAAACCGATACAAGTACCACGGAACATTTAGTCTACCATTTTTCAAAACCCGATTTTATAATTTAGATGTGTCCACAGAATTGGTGGATACATACAACTGAATATGATGATTTCATCAGACATGAGGAACAGTTACGCATTGCGCCGTGCCGCAGATGCGCCAGGATCGGTAAGGATAGGATTGATGGGATGAGAATGTGTTTTCAACTTTGAACGTCCACCTGATGTGAGATGCCGGGAGCGATAACATCCATGCAAAATAGGAATTGTGGTGATTCCGTGGTTGCGACTGTTCTGTGATAATGATACTCCCCGTAAGGGTCCAAGAGAAGAGGGTGCAAGTCCCGAGTGGGTTACTAACCATAACCACTGATGATTTCAACTGGAGATTTTGTTTCAATTAGCCTTGACAAACAACGCAATGCGTGGTAATCTGTAGTTATAGAAACACACATTGTAAAAAGGGGGCGTAAATGGAAACAATGGAATTATTAAAGAAAGCAAGAAAACAAGCAGGCATGACGCAGAAAGAATTTTCCGAATATTTTGGGATTCCTTGTCGAACAATAGAAGATTGGGAGCGTGGTGCACGACATATGGCTAATTATCTTCTTCGATTAATGATATATCGTTTAGAAGTGGAAGGACTGGTAAATGGACTCTTGTGTGAAGTGCCTGATTAATGGTGGAGGTGAAACCATGTCATCAAAAGTAGAAAAATTGGATGTTCCTATTTGGCAAAGATATACCATGACTATTGATGAGGCGGCAGCATATTTTCATATTGGACGCGCGAGGCTTCGGGCGCTTGTATCAGAAGATCCATATGCACCGTATATATTGATGGTTGGGAATCGTGTTCAGATAAAGCGAAAATTATTTGAAGAATATTTGGATTCTGCAAATGCGGTTTAGTTAAAGTAGTATATAAATGTAGAAAAATAAAACTTTTGCAGAAGTAAAGAAATGTGTTATCATGTTTATATCATATTAGGGCTTGACTTTCTTTAATGAAAAGAAAGGAAAGCATATATGAAAACAAATAGAAGAGACAAAAAGAACAGAAAACTTCACAATGGAGAGATACAGTTGGCGGATGGCAGATACCGTTATAAATATGTGGATGAGTTAGGTAAATCCAGATATGTGTATTCTACTCGATTAGTGCCAAATGACCCTGCAGTAAATGGAAAAAAAGATGAATCGTTGCGTGAGAAAATTGCGCGAATCATGAAGGATAAGCAGGATAGACTGGCAATAAGTCGTGGAGATATGACAGTATTAGCTTTGGTGGAATTATATATTTCGCAAAAAATCGGTGTTAAACCAAGTACACGGCTGGGATACAAAACGGTGGTCAATTTCTTGAAAAAAGATGATTTTGGCAAGCGAAAAATATCGTCGGTACGAACATCAGATGCACGAGCATGGTTAATCAATTTGCAGAAAAATGGAAGAGGATATAGTTCCATACATTCCATTCGAGGCGTGTTACGACCGGCATTTCAATTGGCTTATGAGGATGACTTTATAAGAAAGAATCCTTTTGACTTTGAATTGGCTAGTGTGATTGTTAATGATAGTGTTATGAGACAGGCAATTACCAGAAAGCAGGAAAGGTTATTTCTTGACTTTATTCGCTCCGATGTACACTATAATAGAGTGTATGAGGGTGTATATATACTGTTTAACACGGGATTGCGAATCTCTGAATTTGTTGGGCTTACAATTTCGGATATAGATTTTGACAATATGGTGATAAATGTAGATCATCAATTGGTTCGGGTGTATAACGAAAAGAAAGCATATATTATTCAGAAGACAAAAACAACAGCCGGTGTGCGAAAAGTTCCCATGACAGAGCAAGTGGCGGAGTGCTTTCGGACGATTATTAAAAATCGTAGAAAAGTAAAGAAGGAACCTGTGGTCGATGGGTATAGTGGTTTCCTTTACTTAGACCAGAATGACATGCCGATGGTGGCATTGCATTGGGAAAAGTATTTTCAATTTATCAGAGAGAAGTACAATAAGCTGTATAAGGAACCATTGCCAACGATAACTCCTCATGTGTGCAGACATACTTTTTGTACCAAGATGGCAAAAGCAGGTATGAATCCTGCCAAGCTAAAGTATATTATGGGACATAGTTCTATGGAAATTACTTTTGATACATACACACATCTGCAGGTAGATGATGTGAAAGAAGAAATGTATGTAATGATGCAAAAAGAAAATGAATTGATGCACCAGGAAGAAATTGTGGAGCAGTTAGCAAGTGAAGAAGAAATGGAGATGTTCAACTTCTAGTTAGCCTGTCGAAAAGGCAAGGTGCAAAACGTTCAAATTTACACCTTTTTTTACACCTTTTGAGTGTGAAAATATGAGAAAATAAGGTGTATTTTGATAAAAAATGAAAAAAAGAATATGGATACAGAAAACACCGATGTGCTTAGAATTTTGAGGTGTTGAAAGGTATCGAAAGGATATAGAAAGTTATGATTCGAGTATTATTCATCTGCCACGGCAATATCTGCCGCAGCACCATGGCCCAGTTTGTTTTCCAGGACATGGTAAACAAGCGTGGTCTTTCTGACCAATTTACAATTGATTCAAAAGCGACAAGTACGGAGGAGTTAGGCAACCCGCCGCACCGCGGAACCGTGCGAAAATTAGCACAGGTAGGAGTGCCGGTACTGCCGCATCGAGCGAGTCAGTTAAGTCGGAGTGATTACGACAAATTTGACTATATTATCGGGATGGACACATGGAATATGAAGAACATAAACCGTATTTTAGGTGGCGATCCGGAAGGAAAAGTGAGTAAACTTTTAGCGTGGAGCGGAGATGGAAGAGATATTGCAGACCCGTGGTATACCGGCAATTTTGACGAGACGTATGATGATGTTTTAGAGGGATGCGAAGCATTTCTTACTTTCCTTTTGGAGAATGGTCTGTTATACTAGACAAGATAAGATAATAAAATGTATCAAAAAGAGCAGTGATTGATTCATTGGAAAGGAAGGATGACATGAAAGTACTGATGGTAAATGGAAGTCCTCATAAAGAAGGCTGCACATATACGGCGCTGAAAGAAGTGGCAGGTGCGTTAGAGAAATATGGCATTGAATCGGAAATTTTCTGGGTTGGTAATGGAGAAATTGCCGGTTGTATCGGATGCGGAGCCTGTGCGAAGACGGGAGAAGGATGTTTCCGCAAGGACGTTGTAAATGAATTTGTTGCGAAGGCCGGAGAGGCGGACGGATATATATTTGGTTCGCCGGTACATTATGCTGCGGCAAGTGGAGCATTGACATCATTTATGGATCGTGCGTTTTACAGCGGTGGCAGTAAAATGACCGGAAAACCGGCAGCAGCTGTAGTAAGTTGTCGTCGTGGAGGAGCGTCGGCGGCATTCGACCAGATTAATAAGTATTTTACCATTAACTGTATGCCGGTTGTTGGTTCCCAGTATTGGAATCAGGTGCATGGGGGCAAGGCAGAAGAAGTGAAGCAGGACGAAGAGGGAATGCAGACGATGCGGACGCTCGGAAACAATATGGCATGGCTTCTTTCATGCATTGAAGCAGGAAAAGAGAAGGGCATTACATTCCCGGAGAGAGAACCGGTAATCCGTACAAACTATATTCGCTAAGAATGCGTGGGGTTACACAAGAAAAATTTAGGAGGGCCACACATGAATATTTGGCATGATATCAGCAAGGAGCGGATTTCTTCGACCGATTTCATTGCGACAATTGAGATATCGAAAGGAAGCAAGAAAAAATACGAATTAGACAAAGAAACGGGATTGATTATTTTGGACCGTATTCTTTACACTTCGACCCATTATCCGGCGAACTATGGATTTATCCCGAGAACGCTCGGCGATGACAAGGACCCGCTTGACGTACTTGTGATTTGCTCGGAGGAAATTGAGCCAATGTCGCTGGTTCGCTGTTACCCGATTGGCGTTATGTACATGCGTGACAATGGGGATATGGATGAGAAAATTATTGCGATTCCGTACAACGACCCAACATACAATTACTATACCGACATTGAGCAGCTGCCGGAGCACATCTTTGAAGAGATTCAGCACTTCTTCTCGGTATACAAAGATTTAGAGAATAAGGAAACAGACGTCAAGGACTTTGGTGGTCCGTCAGAAGCAATTGCGGTTATTGAAAAATGTATTGCCAACTATGAGAAAAAATACGGCGATAAAAAGTAATGAAACAATGAAATGGTTTATCATGCGGTAAACAGTACGCATATGAAAAATCCCTGTCAATTTCGGGTGAGATTTTCACCCGAAATGACAGGGATTTTTTTGAATCATTAACAATTAACTTTCCTGCAAATAAAGAGCGTTTGCAGCAATTACTTTTTTCATGGCTTCCTCGCCCGGAGCACCGATGGTGTTACGTTTTTCTACGCATGTTTTCATCGAAATTGCTTCGTAGATATCCCCTTCAAAAACAGGAGAAATCTTTTTATACTCTTCCAATGGAAGGTCGTCGAGTGGAATTTTCTTCTCGATACAAAGCAGCACTAACTGTCCGATGATGCCATGTGCATCACGGAAAGGAACGCCGTGGTTGACTAAGTAGTCAGCGGCATCGGTCGCATTTGTGAAACCATGTTTTGCGCTGTCTTCCATAATTTCCTTATTAAACTTCATTGTGTCAATCATGCCGGTAAACAGTGCCAGACATCCCTTTACAGTGTCAATGGCATCAAAGGTGAATTCCTTGTCTTCCTGCATATCTTTGTTGTAAGCAAGCGGAATTCCCTTCATTGTTGTCAGCATTGAAATCAAAGCACCGTATACACGACCGGTTTTTCCGCGGACAAGTTCGGCGATGTCCGGGTTCTTTTTCTGTGGCATGATACTTGAACCGGTGGAATAAGAATCATCAATTTCAACAAAACGGTATTCGTTTGAATTCCACAGAATGATTTCTTCACAGAAACGGCTCATATGCATCATAATGGTCGAGAGGGCACTGAGCAGTTCGATGAGGTAATCACGGTCGGAAACCGAATCCATACTGTTAAAGGTAGGACCGTCAAACTTCAAAAGCGAAGCGGTGTACTCGCGGTCCAAAGGATAGGTTGTTCCGGCGAGAGCGCCGGCACCGAGCGGACAGTAATTCATCCGGTCGTAGATGTCGCGCAGGCGGCTTCGATCGCGGCGGAACATTTCAAAATAAGCCCCGAAATGGTGAGCAAGTGTCACCGGCTGAGCTTTCTGCAAATGGGTAAAGCCCGGCATAAAAGTATCAATATTTTCTGACATGATCCGGTGAATTACCACCATCAATTCTTTGAGCAAATCATTGATTTCAACGATTTCATCTCTTGTGTATAATTTCATATCCAGAGCAACCTGGTCGTTTCGGCTGCGTCCGGTGTGAAGTTTTTTGCCGGGATCTCCGATGCGTTCAATCAGGTTTGCCTCTACGAAACTGTGAATGTCCTCGTGTTCCGCAGTGATTTCTAAAGCACCGCTCTCTAAATCATTCAGGATTCCCTGCAGGCCATCGACAATGGCATCTTTTTCAGAAGTAGTTAAAATCCCCTGTTTTTCTAACATTGTTACATGTGCAATACTTCCTAAAATATCCTGTTTGTAAAATTTCTGGTCATAGGAAATGGAAGCGTTAAAATTGTGTACTAACTGATTGGTCTCTTTGGTGAATCGTCCTCCCCAGAGTTTCATAAGTATCCTCCATTCTTAAGCCTGATAAGCAGGCGGTTATTTAATGTTACATCCAACAGATGTCCTCCCACAGCATCATAAACATACTATCATTTACAAAGAAAATTAGCAATAGAAAATTGACCGATTGGAGACGGCGTGGTAAAATGAATATCAATGCCGTTGGAAATAGAAACGAAACGGTAAATTAGTTTAAGGGGGATATGGCAGATTGAAAAAAATAATAAAGACAATTGGCTGGACGCTGCTTGCCCTCCTTGTCTGTTACGGCTTGGAAGTGTTGTTTCGTGCCTTGTTTGGACTTGCGTTACATAAAGGGATGACAAAGCAGGAACAAATCCGAGTGCAGATTATGGCAAATTTTATTTTGAAATTGGTTGTATTATTTGTGTTTGGTTTCTGGTATGCCGTGCGGGAGAATAAATGGCATTACAGACCGGATTACCGCCCACTGTTTACGGTAAAACGCATCGCCGGTTTGACGGCGATTGGGCTGTTTGGGCAGTATGCGATTGGCATCACCGTTGGATTTTTGCGGTATCTTCTGCCAAACATATTTGCTTCCTATGACAATGTGAGTGAGATTTTAAGCCTGAAAAACGGTTCTCCGTTTGCTGTGCTGCTTCTTGTTGTTGTCGTGGGACCGATTGCGGAGGAACTACTGTTTCGCGGCGTGATTTACGGCGGACTTAGAACTTGTTTTCCGGTTGATGTGTCAGCGCTTGTTTCCGCACTGATTTTTGGTATATACCATAAAAATATTGTTCAGGGATTGTACGCGGCTGCCTTTGGTATTATTTTGGCGTACATCTTTGAAAAAACACAGAGTATCTGGGGAAGCACCCTTATGCATATGGCATTTAATTTAAGTTCTTATCTAATCAGTGGAATCGGTCAGTGGTTAGCCTATCGGCAAATCCGGATTGCTTCTATCTGGTATGTGATTTTTTATGTACTTTGCATTGTGGTTGTGGCGGCAAGCATTTATTCGCTGCGCCGGCTGCCGAACCGATATGATGAAATTAGAAAAAGGAATGGAGATGTGGAAGGATGAGAACCTTTGCAAAATCAGATAAATTACATGGAGTATGTTACGATGTGAGAGGCCCTGTTCTGGATGCGGCAAATGAGATGAAACGCCAGGGCACGGAGATTCTCCAATTAAATATAGGAAACCCGGCACCATTTGGTTTTCAGGCACCTTCGTGGATTTTGGACGCTATCCGTGATGCACTGGATGACCCAATGAGTCAGGGGTATAGCGAGTCCAATGGTATTGTTGAGGCACGTGAGGCGATTTTAGATTATCACCGGTCAAAGGGGCTGCCAAATTTGGAGATGAACCACATTTACATCGGAAACGGAGTCAGTGAAATGATTTCCCTTGCGATGCAGGGCTTGTTAAATGATGGCGACGAAATTTTGATTCCGGCACCGGATTACCCATTGTGGACAGCTGCGGCAAAATTGGCAGGAGGAACGCCGGTTCATTATATTTGTGATGAGAAATCCAACTGGTATCCGGATATTGCGGATATGGAGAAAAAAATCAATTCCAGAACAAAGGGAATTGTCATTATTAACCCGAATAACCCGACAGGTGCTTTGTATCCAAAAGAAGTGTTAGAGCAGATTGTAGAGCTGGCAAGACGCCATGAATTGATTTTATTTGCGGATGAGATTTATGACAGACTTGTTTTTGATGGCAAAACGCATACATCGATTGCATCTTTGGCACCGGATTTGTTTGTAGTAACGTTTAACGGACTTTCCAAATCAGACCGCATAGCGGGATTTCGCAGCGGCTGGATGGTGCTTAGCGGAGACTTGTCAAAGGGCAAAGGCTACATAGAAGGAATTAACATGCTTTCGTCCATGCGTTTGTGTGCCAACGTGTTAGCACAGCACGTGGTGGCACCGGCACTGAAAAACAGACCGGATGTTGACCCGCTTTTATTACCGGGCGGCAGATTGTATGAGCAGCGAAAATGCATCTGTGAGGCGATTGATGGTGTGGATGGCTTGTCCGTTGTTCATCCGGAAGCGGCCTTTTATATCTTCCCACGCATTGATGCAAAGCGTTTTGGAATTCAAAATGATGAGCAGTTTGTGTTAGACTTTCTGCGTGAAAAACATGTGCTTTTGGTACATGGCGGCGGATTTAACTGGGCAAATCCGGATCATTTCCGTATTGTCTATCTGCCGGAGGTGTCCATTCTTACAGAATCTATGAAGAAGATGGATGAATTTTTGGAAAAATACCGCTAGGCTTGTCTTGCTTTTTAAAACAGTTTTCGGTATAATGAAATTAAGTTTGGAGATTTTTGTGAAAGGAGAAATAAGATGTCGGCGATGTATGTTCAGGATATTACAAATCGAACCAATCAGGCAGCAAGTGTATCGCTGTCCGCTTCGCATACAAAGACATCCATTACTCCGTTTCAGAAAGTGTTAGAAAAGGAAAATGCGTTGTATGCTGCGGCTTCTGAGGAAAACAAAGAAAGTTCGTCGCTGAAAAAGACGACAGCAAAGACGACAGAAAAAACATCGTCAGCATCAAAGACAAACAAAACGTCGAATGATACTTCCGAGAGTACAGGAAGCACGACGTTAAAAAGTATCTTTGAGCGGGCGGCAGAAAAATATGATATTTCTTATGATTTCTTAGTTGCCGTGGCAAAGGCAGAATCAGATTTTAACACAAAGTGTGTTTCCTCTGCCGGAGCACAGGGAATTATGCAGGTGATGCCGGAAGAACAGAAGGGGTTAGGAATCAAAGATCCGTTTGATGCCGAGCAGAATATTATGGGAGCGGCAAAACTTCTGAAAGCGCATTTGAAGAAATTTAACGGTGATTACACATTGGCGGCAGCGGCATATAACGCCGGCAGCGGTGCGGTGAAAAAGTACGGCGGTGTGCCACCGTATAAAGAGACGACAAATTACGTGAAAAAGATAAAGAAATTTATGCAGGAAGGCGTTACTGTTCCGAACCGCAAGGTTTCGACTACTTCCGATGCATATGAGGGAAGTGGTGCTTCTACTGGTGTAGAAGAGAAGAAAACAACGTCTCAATCGACTGATACGACTGCAGTAAAAGCGACGGCTTCAGATTTTGAAAAAGTTACCGTAGCAGTTGGAACTGGTGATAATGCGGTTACAATGACATATGGTGCTTATTTGAAATATTTAGAAATGGGGAGCACCGGCGTCGGTTGATGCGGCACTCCCTCATACAAGTTTAAGAAAGAAGATTTTGCATGGCAGTCTGATAGAGGATATCACTTTTCGACTGCCAGTTTTCGCATACTTTGATAGCATCTGTTTCCGTGGCAACGTCCAAAGACAGCTGCATGAGAACATGATTGCCGTCGCGCAGTGTACAGGTGGCGAGATAGGTGCCATCGTTTGTCGCATGGTAGTCACTTACTAAAGATGTATCATCAATGATTTCAAATTTGTGTTCTTCTAAGTAATGATTGATTTCGTCCCGAATTTCTCTTGATAAAGGAGCACCAAACAACTCTAATGTTTCGGCACCTGCTTCGGTCAGCGTGTAGTACGTTAAATGATAGGTGCTGTCCTCTTTGATTAAATCCGCTTCTAACAATTCCCCAAAGGCATTTTGTAAATTAAAATAATTTGTGTAGCCGCGGTCTGTGATGTAATCGGAAATCACGCCGGGCGGCAGTGGAGAATCTACTTTACTTAGTGTATATAAAATAATTAGTTTATAAATGGTAATTGAGCCATTTGGCATAGCAAATCCCTCCTTATTTCCCGTGATAGAATTTTCCCTGAAAAATATGTTCCTGCTTCATTTTTTTTTGAAGGGAGTTTAGAACCATTCGCTTGTTGGCACTCCACAGAGGAGCAATTAATAAGTCCTTTGGTCCGTCACCGGTCACACGGTGTATCACCATATCCGGTGGAAGAATCGAAAGTGCTTCGGCAATGTAGTCTAAATACTCATCCGGAGTCAGTGTCCGGAACATTTTATTTTCATAATCCAACGCTAAGTCGGTTCCTTTCAGTACATGCAAAAGCTGGAGTTTAATACCGTCACTTCCTATATCAGCAACATATCTTACTGTATCGAGAAAGTTTTCTTTTGTTTCACCGGGCAGACCGGCAATCACGTGAGTTACAACATTCACACCGATATTTTGCAGGTTTTTTACTGCTGTTTCGTATACGGAGTTTGGATAACCCCGCCGGATGTAGCGGATGGTGTCCGGATGAATGGTTTGTAAACCGAGTTCAACGGTCACCGGCATTTTTCTACAGCAGTCGGCTAACAGCGAGAGAACATCGTCTCCTAAACAGTCCGGTCTCGTTGCAATTGCAAGCGTGACAACGGATTCATGTGTCATTGCTTCTTCCCAAGCCGCCCGCAAAGTTTCAACCGGTGCGTATGTAGCGGTGAAAGATTGGAAGTAAGCGGTAAAATGATGCCCTGCGTTTTTGTAACGGGAAACACGGGCAATGGCTTCTTCGATCTGTTCGGTAATGCTTCCTTTGGTGGCGGCAAAATCACCGGAACCGCTGCCACTGCAAAAACAACAGCCTCTTGTACCAAGCGTGCCATCGCGGTTTGGGCAGGTGGTTCCACCAGCCAGAGAAATTTTATATACTTTTTCACCAAAACGTTTTTTGTTCTCGTAATCCAGAGAGTGGTACGGTTTATCGCCCCATTTTTCCATGATTAATCAGCAATATGTGCTTTTACGGCAGCACTTACAACATCTGCAACGCGTGGATCAAAAGCTTCCGGCATAATGTTATCTTCATTTAACTCATCTTCCGGTACTAAAGATGCGATAGCAAGAGCGGCTGCTAATTTCATTTCTTCGGTAATCTGTGTGGCACGTCCCTCTAGGGCACCTTTGAAAATACCGGGGAAAGCTACTACATTGTTGACCTGATTTGGGAAATCGGAACGTCCGGTTCCAACCACTTTTGCACCGGCCTTTTTTGCAAGGTCAGGCATGATTTCCGGTACCGGATTTGCCATGGCAAACAAAATACCGTCGCGGTTCATTGAGGCAACCATTTCCTCTGTTACGATTCCCGGAGCGGAAACGCCTACGAAAATGTCAGCGCCGACAAAGGCATCGGCAAGACTTCCCTCTTTGCCGGATAAATTGGTAACTTCCATCATTTCTTTCTGCATCCAGTTTAAGTCCTTACTGTTTTTACTTAAAATACCGGATTTATCGCAGAGTGTTACATCCTTAAATCCATAGCGGAGTAAAAGTTTTGTGATAGCGATTCCTGCGGAACCGGCACCGTTTACAATGACTTTACAGTCTTCTTTTTCTTTGTTCACTACTTTTAATGCATTGATGATTCCCGAGAGAACTACGATAGCTGTTCCGTGCTGGTCGTCGTGGAAAACCGGGATGTCAAGTAATTCTTTTAAGCGCGTTTCGATTTCGAAACAACGTGGTGCGGAAATATCTTCCAAGTTAATGCCGCCAAAAGCAGGGGCAATATTGACTACGGTTTTGATAATTTCTTCGGTATCCTGTGTATCTAAACAGATTGGGAAAGCATTGACCCCGCCAAATTCTTTGAATAAAACAGCTTTTCCTTCCATAACCGGCATAGCGGCTTCTGCGCCGATGTTACCGAGGCCCAAAACGGCACTCCCGTCGGAAACAACGGCAACCGTATTTGACTTGATGGTATAGCGGTAAGCTTCTTCCTTATTCGCTGCAATTACTTTACATGGTTCTGCAACACCCGGTGTGTAGGCAATGGCAAGATCTTCTCTTGATTTTACCTCACACTTTGGTGTGGTTGTAATTTTTCCATTCCATTCTTCATGCAGCTTTAACGCTTTTTCACTCTGTGTCATAATATCCTCCATTCTATCTTGTACAAATCCAATAAACATATAACAATAATCATATCATTTTTCAAGGGCAAACACAATAAGTTTCTCTTGTACTTTTTATGGAAAATGGTACAATGAGGATAGGATGGCGCCATGGCGCTAAGGAAAGGAGAAAAAAGGATGACTTACGAAGAAGCAAAGCAGAAATTAATGCCTGTTGGTCAGGAACATTTATTACAATATTTTGAGGAATTGGGAGAAGAGGAGAAAAAGTCACTGTTGAAACAGATTGAAGATTTGGATTTGTCGCTTCTTAATTTGATTGAGGGCGGTGTAAAAGAGATACCAAAAGGAAAATTGGAGCCACTTGGCGCTGTGACATTAGAGGAGATTGCGGCAAAGAGAGAGCATTATGAAGAAATCGGACTTCAGGCAATTTATGACTGCAAAGTGGGTGCGGTTCTTTTGGCAGGCGGACAGGGAACAAGACTTGGTCTGGATAAGCCAAAAGGAATGTTAAATGTTGGCGTGACAAAAGAATTATATCTGTTTGAACAGTTAATACATAATTTGATGCAGGTGAAAGAAAAAGCGAATGCATGGATTCCGTTATTTATCATGACAAGTGAAAAGAACAATGACGATACGACACAGTTCTTCAAAGAACACGATTATTTTGGTTATAACAAAGATTATGTATTCTTTTTTGTTCAGGAAATGGCACCGTCGGTAAGCTATGACGGAAAGATTTATATGGAAGGTAAAGCAAAACTTTCAACTTCACCAAATGGAAATGGCGGCTGGTTCTCTTCCTTGGCAAAAGCAGGTCTTTTGGATAAAATCGATGAACTTGGCGTGGAATGGCTGAACGTGTTTTCTGTGGATAATGTACTTCAGAAGATGGCTGACCCGGTATTCGTTGGTGCAACGATTGAGGCAGGCTGTGTGTGCGGATCAAAAGTAGTGGCAAAGGCAGACCCAAATGAAAAAGTAGGAGTTCTCTGTTTAGAGGATGGAAAACCATCGATTGTAGAGTATTATGAAATGACTGATGAAATGATTCATTCCAAAGATGAAAATGGACGACTGTTATACAACTATGGTGTTATTTTGAACTATCTGTTTAATGTAAAAACGCTGACAAAGATTATGAATGAATATATGCCGACTCATGTAGTGGAGAAAAAGATTCCATATATGGCAGAAGATGGGCAGATGATGAAACCGGAGGAGCCAAACGGTTACAAATTTGAACTTCTTGTTCTGGATATGATTCGAATGATGGACAATTGTTTATCTTTTGAGGTTGAGAGAGAACGCGAATTTGCACCGATTAAAAACAGAACCGGTGTTGATTCTTTGGATACGGCGAGAGATTTGATGAAAAAAAATAAAATTGAATTTTAAAAAGCGTGCAATTTAGCCCAAACACTACTTGACGAACCTTTTCTTATTCGTTATAATAAGGTTTCAGAATTATCGTAAAGAATCATTTGAAATTCGATTATCTGAAATTCGGGCGTTTGAGTTTGATTTCCTAATTATGAGATTGGATTAGTTAAGAGTGGTTGAGAGATGTATCAGCATTAGAAAGGAAGTAATGTATGGATTTTTCAAAAAAAACATTAGTTGAATTGCGCGAGATTGCAAAAGAAAAAGGTTTGAAAGGAATCACGGCATTGCGTAAGCCGGAGTTGATTCAGCGGTTGATGGAAGTTTCCGAGGAAACGAAAAGAGAGCCGGAGGTTATGCCGGAGAGAACGATGGAGAGAAAGCCGGTTTCCCAGAGAGCACCGATGGAACGTCAGACAAGACCGGTAAGACAAGACCGCATGGAACGGAATGACCGTCAGGACAGATACGAACGTCGTCCGATGCGTCGCAATGAAAATGGTTACGGCAACGGCGGTTACAGCAATAATTATAACGGCGGCTATAACAACAACGGTTATAACAGTTATAACAATAACTATGGCAGCAATAGTTATGAGCGGAACAATAACTACAGCAATAACAATTACAGCAACAATAATTACAGCAATAACAATTACAGCAATAACAATAATTATGGCAATAATAACTATAGCAGCAATAATAATTATGGCAGTAACAGTAACTATAACAGCGGTTATAACAATAATAGCTATAATAGTGGCTACGAACGAAAAAATGATTCCTATAGCGATAGAAGAAATGACTCATACAGTGATAGAAATGATAGAAGAAATGATTCACACAGTGAGAGAACATATAATTCGCATGAAAGAACTTATCACTCCGAGAGACCGCAGCAGCATGAACGTGTGTCACAGTCGAACTATTATTACAATAATCGTCCACAGAAGTATCATGATGGAAGCGATGGGCTGATTTCGATTGTTAAAGATCGTCAAATTACGGAGGTACATCCGTCTGAATTGAAAGAATTAGACAGTGGTATTACGAAAAATGGTATTTTGGAGATTATGCCGGAAAATTATGGATTTATCCGCTGTGATAATTTCCTTCCGGGTGAAGATGATGTATATGTAGCACCACAGTTTATTCGTCGTTTTGGACTGCGTACCGGTGACATTATTGAGGGGAATTTAAAAACGAGAAACCAGAGTGAAAAGTTCAGTGCACTGTTGTATATGACAAAAGTAAATGGATATTCACCGACCTATTTGTATAATCGTAAAAAGTTTGAGGATTTGACACCAATTTTTCCGAATAACAGGATTCATTTAGAAACACCGGGAGCAGGAGTATCGATGCGTATGCTCGATTTGATTGCACCGATTGGTAAGGGGCAGCGTGGTATGATTGTTTCCCAGCCAAAAACCGGAAAGACAACCTTGTTAAAACAGGTTGCGAAAGCAGTTACGACAAACTATCCCAAAATGAAACTGATTGTTCTTCTGATTGATGAGAGACCGGAGGAAGTTACGGATATTAAAGAGTCGATTGAGGGCGAACAGGTAGAAGTCATTTATTCTACATTTGATGAATTACCGGAAAATCACAAACGTGTATCGGAAATGGTAATTGAGCATGCAAAACGCCTTGTGGAAAGCGGCGAGGATGTAATGATTCTGTTAGACAGTATTACACGTCTGGCAAGAGCTTACAACCTGACTGTAACACCGAGCGGACGTACCCTTTCCGGTGGTCTTGACCCGGCGGCGCTGCATATGCCAAAACGTTTCTTTGGTGCTGCACGAAATATGCGTGAAGGCGGCAGTCTGACGATTCTTGCTACGGCGCTTGTAGATACCGGAAGCCGTATGGATGATGTTGTATTTGAAGAATTTAAGGGAACCGGTAATATGGAACTTGTATTGGACCGCAGTTTATCGGAAAAACGTATTTTCCCTGCGATAGATATTCAGAAATCAAGTACACGCCGTGAAGATTTACTGTTAGACAGTGAAGAACAGGAAGCAGTAGTCAAAATCCGAAAAGCACTTGGCGGTATGAAAGCAGAACCTGCCTTAGAGCAGATTTTGAATTTGTTTAAACGAACCAAGGACAATAAGGAATTCATTGAAACTGTTAAAAAAATGCATTTATAATTAAAAAGTGCTTGCAATTAAAGGTGGAACATGATATAATGAGCGAGCAGTTTTTGAGCAAGACAATTATCCTTTTATATATAAGGAAAATACAAGTAGTGAGGTGAAATGAACATGAGAGAGGGAATTCATCCGGAATATTACCAGGCAAAAGTGATTTGCAACTGTGGTAATACGTTTGAGACAGGCTCAACAAAAGAAGAGATTCACGTTGAAGTTTGTTCTAAGTGCCATCCATTCTATACCGGACAGCAGAAGTCGGTAGCAGCTCGTGGTGCAATCGATAAGTTCAATCGTAAGTATGGCTTGAAATAGTGGATTGAGAATGTGGGCAGAGTCGGCGTGACTCTGCCCTTTTTTCCATGTTTAATGAAAGGAGAGTATTCATGAGGTATTCAAAGCTTGGCGGTCAGGCAGTCATCGAAGGCGTGATGATGAAGCATGAAAAAGAATATTCGGTTGCCGTCCGTAAGCCGGATGGTGGAATTGAAGTGACGAAAAAAGCGACATCGAGTATTCGGGATAAGTACAAAATAGCGTCTCTGCCGATTATCCGTGGAATGGTGATATTTGCTGAGTCTTTGTCGACGGGAATGAAAACATTAAATTATTCGGCTTCTTTTTTTGAAGAGGAGGAAAAAGAGGCGAAAGAAAAAAATGAGAAAAAAGAAAGCCTTGTTATGGGGCTTGTTATGCTGCTTGCTATTGTGCTGGCGGTTGGAATCTTTGTGATTGTTCCATTTCTTATTTCCGAAGCATTGAAACGCCCGGTGCCTTCGCCTCAATTGCGTGGATTGATTGAGGGTGTCATTCGTGTGGCTCTTTTTGTTGCTTATGTGAAACTGATTTCTTGTATGGAAGATATTAAGCGTGTGTTTATGTATCACGGGGCAGAGCATAAATCGATTAACTGCGTGGAAAATGGCAAAGAATTAACGGTGGAAAATGTTCGTATGCAGACGACGGTTCACAAACGCTGTGGAACAAGTTTTCTTTTGATTGTTATGTTTGTCAGTATTTTGTTTTTCATGTTTATTGTAGTAGGAAATGTGTGGCTCCGTATGGTGCTGCGTATTTTATTGATTCCGGTTATTGCAGGCTTGTCTTATGAATTCATCCGCTATGCGGGAGAGCATGATAATAAAGTTATTAATGTGTTAAGTAAACCGGGACTTATGCTGCAGAGTCTTACAACAAAAGAGCCGGATGACTCGATGATTGAAGTGGCAATTGCGGCGGTGGAAGCAGTATTTGACTGGAAAGCCTTTCTTGAGGAAGAAAAAACAGAAAACGAAGAGGAACCGGTAGAAGAGGTTAAGGAAAAGGTTGAGGACGAAATCGAGATTCTCAGCATTGATGATGAGGATGATGAAGAGAAAGATGAAATTTTGAATGCTCTTGACCGTTATTTTGAAGCATCGGAACCATCGGACGAAGAAAAGAAGGAATCAGACACATGACGTGGCAGGAACTTTTAAACGAAGGCGAAAAACGATTATCGAAAAAAGGTGTACCGGAGGCAAAATTAAATGCATGGTATTTATTTTCGGATTGTTTTGAAACGTCAAAGAGCGATTTCTTTTTAAATCAGGAGTTGGAGACTGAAAGTGAGAAAACCGAACGTTTTCTTGCACTGATTGCGAAACGGTGTGAGCGGATTCCGCTCGAATATCTGTTAGGCGAAACGGAGTTTATGGGACTTCCGTTTTTGGTCAATGAAAATGTCCTGATACCGAGGCAGGATACTGAGTGTCTGGTAGAGGAAGTGCTGAAAAAATGCGAGGAAGCAGATGTGCTTGATTTGTGTACGGGTTCCGGATGCATTGGAATTAGTCTAGGGAAACTTGGCAACTGTAAGAGTGTAACGCTTTCGGATATATCGGAGGGAGCACTTTTTACAGCGAAGGAAAATGCGGGGAGAAATCAAGTGGATGTCACTTGTATTCAGAGTGATTTATTTGCGGATATCGAAGGTACGTTTGATGTGATTGTATCGAATCCGCCTTATATTGAAAGTGATGAGATTTTGACGCTGATGCCGGAGGTAAGGGATTATGAGCCGAGACTTGCCTTAGATGGCAGTGTGGATGGTCTTTTCTTTTACAGGCGCATTATAAAAGAAGCACCGAAATATTTAAAGAAAGACGGTTATTTGTTTTTTGAAATTGGCTGTGAACAGGCAGACGCAGTAAGTGGACTGATGGAAGTGGCTGGGTTCAAAGAAATTACAATAAAAAAAGATTACTGTGGACGAAACCGGATTGTGTTTGGTTTACAGACGGAAATGGTTCGTTAGGAGGAAGCATATGTTTGACAAATTAGAAGATATTTTGTTTCGTTATGATGAAGTGCTCAAAGAATTAAGTGAGCCGGAGGTGTTAAATGACGCATCGAGATATCAGAAACTGATGAAAGAACAGTCAGATTTGGAGCCGATTGTGGAAAAATACCGCGAATATAAAGAGACAAAAGCGGGGATTGAAGATAGTTTGGCGATGCTCGAAGAGGAAACTGACGAGGAAATGAGAGAACTCGCAAAAGAGGAACTCAATGAGTGCAAAGGAAAAATTGACGACATTGAGAATGAACTTCGCATTTTACTTCTGCCAAAGGACCCGAATGATGATAAAAACGTAATCGTGGAGATTCGTGCCGGTGCCGGTGGTGATGAAGCAGCGTTGTTCGCTGCTGACTTGTACCGTATGTACTGTAAGTTTGCGGAGGCAAACCATTGGAAAGTGGATACAATGAATTCAAATGAAAATGGCATCGGTGGATTTAAAGAAATTGTTTTTATGATTAATGGAACCGGTGCATATTCAAAATTAAAATATGAAAGTGGCGTACACCGTGTGCAGCGAATTCCGGCAACAGAGTCCGGCGGACGAATCCATACTTCGACAGCTACTGTGGCAATTATGCCGGAAGTGGAGGAAGTGGAAGTGGAATTGGACATGAATGATTGTAAATTTGACGTGTTCCGTGCCTCCGGAAACGGTGGACAGTGTGTCAATACGACAGATTCAGCGGTGCGCTTAACTCATATTCCGACCGGCATCGTTATTTCATGTCAGGATGAAAAATCACAGTTGAAAAATAAGGATAAGGCGCTGAAGGTGCTTCGTGCGAGACTATATGAACTGGAGCGCGCCAAGGCGCACGATGCGGAAGCGGAGGAGAGAAGAAGCCAGATTGGTACCGGAGACCGCTCGGAGAAAATCCGCACCTACAATTATCCACAGGGAAGGGTGACGGACCACCGAATTAAACTTACACTTCATAGGCTGGATTCGATTATCAATGGGGATTTGAATGAAGTTATTGATAGTTTGATTGCTGCGGATCAGGCAGCAAAACTGGCAAAAATGAATCAGAATTGAGTAGAAAAGGAGAGGGGATTATGACACGTACGAAATTGTATTCGGAACTTTTTAACAGATATAACCGCGAACGAAGACAGTTTTTTTTAGATTGCAGGGAAGAGAGTGGCAGACAGAATTTAAGAATGTTAAGAAAAATTACGATTTTATTGGTGCCATTTATTTTGTTTGCATTTTTCTTTACGCCATTTTTGATTCGTGGATGGACTATTTCATTATCGTATTATGTATTGTTTGGATTTGTTGTTTTAACAGCAGGAATTTCAATTTTTTATGCTTCGAGACCAAAGATTTATTATCGTGCGGCAAATACAATTTGTACATTATTTATACTGGGGATGTTTATAATAACCGCATGGATTGACATTTTTCCGTACCGTAATGCCCCGGCTAGTTTTGTGCCGCTGTTACTGATTGTAACACCAACGGTATTTATTCTTCGCTTTCGATTGATTATACCATTAATGGCAATTGTTGATTTGGTTTACTCAATTGTTACTCTTTGGTATAAAGTTCCGCGTATTGCCCAATCTGACGTCTTTACGGCATTTATTGGATTGGTGCTCGGTTATATGATGACACTTACGATTGTGCAGCTTCGAATCCGTGATAATAATGCGAAGCGTGAGTATCAGAGACGCTGTATGGTAGACCCGGTTACGGGAATTTTGAATAAGTTTTCATTTGAAAATTCTCTGCGTGACACTTTAAATGCAAGGGATGAAACACATGAATGTGCACTTCTTCTTGTTGATATTGATAATATGAAGCGCATGAATGATGAACTTGGTAAACTTGTCGGCGATATGTTTTTGGAAAATGTTGCGGAGTTTTTGACAAGTATTTTCCGTGGCTCAGATATCATTGGACGTGTCGGAGGGGATGAGTTTATGGTTTATGTCAGAAACTTAAAGAGTGAGGACTGGCTGGCTGGAAAATGCTCCCGTATTCAGCACGAAATTAAAGCAATATCGAATGAGAATGGAAATATCAATATGACTTGCAGTATCGGAGCTGCAGTGGCAGGAAAAGTCCCGGTTTCGTTTGAGCAGATGTATACGCAGGCGGATGACTCGCTTTATAAAGCAAAGACACGTGGCAGAGGTAAATATGTACTGCATTATGTCCATAAGGAAAGGGAAGTGATTCATTAATGAAGCGTTTCGGCAGGAAAAAAGAATTTACAACGACGAGAATTATGGCAGTTGGATTTTTGGTTGCTATTGTAATTGGAACATTTCTTTTAATGCTTCCGCTTTCTTCGAAAACAGGAAAAGTAACGGGAATTGTGGATGCACTGTTTACTTCGACTACATCGGTATGTGTGACCGGCCTTGTGACGGTGCCTACATACGCACACTGGAGTCTATTCGGACAGGTTGTGATTGCACTTTTGGCGCAGGTTGGCGGCTTAGGTGTAATTACGTTTACCACGATGTTTATGTTGATTCTGCGCCGCCGGATTGGCATGAAAGAAAGACTTTTGATTCAGGATGCGTATAACCTTGATACGATTCAGGGGCTTGTTGTTTTGGTGAAAAAAATTCTAAAGGGGACCCTTGTCGTAGAGACAGTGGGTGCCCTTCTTTATATGACAGTGTTTATTCCGGATTACGGTTTGGCGGGAATCTGGTATTCCGTTTTTAATGCCGTGTCCGCATTTTGCAATGCCGGGATGGATGTAATCGGACCGGATAGTTTGAGCCGTTATGTCGGAAATCCGGTTGTGAATATTACAACAATGGGGCTGATTATTTTAGGAGGACTAGGTTTCCCGGTCTGGTGGAATGTATTGGATGTTATGAAACAGGGAAAACGAAAACGCCGAACCGGAAGGGAATCTTTACATTATTTATCGTTAAATGCAAAACTTGTACTTTTTATGACAGCTTTTTTGATTGTGGTTGGTGCTATTTTGATATTAATTCTTGAATATCAAAATCCGGCAACACTTGGTCCTTTGTCTTTTTTTGATAAAATTCAGGCAGCTTTTTTTCAGTCAGTAACGACAAGAACGGCAGGATTTTGTACTATTTCACAGTCAGGGTTAAATAAGTCGACTGCCCTTGTGTGCTGTCTTTTAATGTTTATTGGCGGGTCACCGTCCGGTACAGCAGGAGGAATCAAAACAACGACGATGGCGGTACTTGTATTAACGGTTGTTTCTATTATTAAGGGGCGTCGTGATACGGAAATGTTTGCACGGAGAGTCAGTGATATGGCGGTGCGCCGTGCGTTGTCGATTTTTGCCGTGAGTTTCAGTGTAATGTTAGGCGCTACAGTCATTTTAGCGGCAGTTCAGCCTGGCAATTTTATTGATTGTCTGTATGAAATTGTTTCTGCCATTGCGACGGTTGGATTAAGCAGAGATTTTACCCCGCATTTGACTACGGTGTCGCGGTTAATTATTATAGTAACAATGTATATTGGACGAATCGGTCCGATTTCGCTTGCCCTGTTTTTTAACTCCAAGCGCTTTGTGAATGTAAAAACGTACCCGAAAGAGCGGGTTTCTGTTGGATAGGAGGAATACGATGAAACGAAAAGAATTTGTTGTGTTTGGTGTTGGTGATTTTGGTATGTATGTTGCGAAAACCCTTGCCAATTCCGGTGCTACCGTGATGGTAGTGGATAAAGATGAGGAGCGGTTAGAGCAGATTGCTTCGGAAGTGACGCATACAATTTGTGCGGATGCCACAAACCCGGAAGCGGTCAAACAGTTAGGAATTGGAAATTACGACGGTGCGATTATCGGCGTCGGACGGAGTTTGGAGACCAGTGCTTTGATTACGATGCAGTTAAAAGAATTGAATGTGCCATTTATCATGGCAAAGGCATCCACTGATATGGAAGGAAGAATTTTGAGCCGTATCGGGGCAGACAAAGTAATTTTTCCTGACCGTGCAATGGGAATCCGTGTTGGCAACGATATTATGAATGGTAATTATTTTGAGGCAATTGAACTCTCGGATGAATATAGTATTGTGGATATGGCAGTGCCGTCAAACTGGGCGGGAAAAACATTGGAGCAGTTAAATATCCGCTCACGCTATGGCATCAGTATTATCGGTATCCGCGGATTGGAAGAGACTAATGTAAATCCATCCGCATCGTATGCACTGCACCCACAGGATGTTTTAATTGTATTGGGGCATAATACAGAGATACAGAAGTTACGGGAGATGAAAGAATGATTGAGTCAGCAGCAAATGCAAAATTTAAGCGCATCCAGAAACTGATGAAGCAGGCAAGAGCAAGAAAAAAAGAAGGTGTCTTTGTCGTAGAGGGATGGAAAATGGTGCGTGAGGCATTGCAGAGAGATTTGGTACAGGAATTGTACTGTGATGAAAAAGAAGAACAAGCATTAGCCAAAGAACTAGCAAAACTACAAAAACGTCCGGTGATTGAGGTACTTAAGACAACGCTATTTAAGCAGATGTCAGACACCGTAAATCCACAGGGTGTTTTGGCGGTTATCACAATGCCGTCCTATGACAGGGAGCAAATGATTTCCTCAAGTGAATGTAAACTTCTCTGCCTCGAAAACATACAAGATCCCGGCAATTTGGGAACAATGTTTCGGACAGCAGAGGGAGCCGGTATGTCGGGTGTTGTTTTGTCATCCGGCTGTGTAGATTTGTTTAATCCAAAAGTTGTGCGCTCGACGATGGGAGCAATGTTTCGTGTCCCATTTTATATCTGCGAGTCAATGAGCGAGGAGATGAAACAGCTGCAAAATCAGTCATTTCACTTTTATGCCGCTCATTTACAGGGCAAGAAAAACTTCCGCGAGGAAACGTATGATGGACGCATCGGCATCTTAATCGGCAACGAGGCAAATGGACTGAGTGATGAAGTCACCGCCCTCGCCGATAAAAAAGTAATCATTCCGATGGAGGGCGAACTGGAGTCGTTAAATGCAGCAGTGTCGGCTGCGTTGTTGATGTATGAGGTGCAGCGGAATAAGCAGCTATAGTTTCCGTAATTTAGTACAAAAAGTTTGTTCCTCATGGGCCGCTCTCACTCGTTGAGTTGCGTAGCGGTATGGGCACTGAAACTACCAGTGCCACATACCGACGCACTCAAAACCCATGAGCACCAAAACTTTTTGTACTAAATTACTGGAAATTATAGAAAACTAGCCGTAAATGCTAGGCGCGATAGCATTCTGAATTGGTAAGCAACTTGTTTTGAGGCAACATTTAGATAGAGTACAGCGAGAGTTATTTCGCTTTTGATTGCTTATACTATTGGTAGTTGCCAACTTATTTGGGGTTCCGGTGATTTATGAGGAAAAGATTTGTGCTAGGAGTTTACTGCCAACTTATTTAGGATTCCAGTAATTTATCCGAAAAGATTTGTATGGCGTGGGTACAAATGCGCAAGTATGAGACATGCGTAGTTTGCATGTCGATACTTCTGCGTATTTGTCTAGCGGGAGCGCCCGCGCCATGCAAACTTTTCGAATAAATTATGGAAACTAAAAAAATTGGCAGCGCCCACGAGACGCAAAACTTTCTACTGAATTACGGAAAATAAAAAATTCCCATCCCCACGCCACAAACAAAATGTGTTAAAATTTTGACAAAAACCTGATTTTTTAGTATGATAAGGAGAAACAGTGAATAAAATGAAAGGGAGGATTCGAGACGATGTTGACGATTTTTTGGCTTGTACTGGTAGCCATTATGTTGGTAATTGAGATTTTTACACTGGGTCTTACGACAATTTGGTTTAGTCTTGGCGGCGTGGCAGCGGCAATTGCAGCAGGACTTAACAGCCCTTTGTGGTTACAGATTGTTTTGTTTGCCGGCGTGTCGGTTGTGGTTATGGTTTTAGTTCGCCCGTTTGCTGTAAAAGTGCTTGATAAAAGTCGTGCCAAGACCAATATCGATGAACTGCCGGGGCAGAAAGCAGAAGTCATCGAAACAATTGATAATGCAAAGGGAAGCGGCACGGTACGTCTTCGTGGTGTCGAATGGATGGCACGCAGTGTAGATGACACGGTGATTGAAGAGGGAAAAGTAGTAACGATTCAATCGGTTTCCGGTGTCAAGTTACTGGTAAAAGAGTGATAAAAACAGCGCAAAAGCGCGGAATGGAGGCATGTTATGGGAAATGAAATGGAGATTAGCCTGGTACCAATTATTATTGTTGTAATTGTAGCAATTTTGCTTTGTGTACTGGCATCTTGCATTAAAATTGTGCCACAGGCACAGGCGTTTATTGTTGAAAGACTGGGCGGCTATCAGTGTACATGGTCGGTTGGACTGCATTTTAAGGTTCCGATTATTGACAAGGTAGCCAGAAAAGTTCTGTTAAAAGAGCAGGTGATGGATTTCCCGCCACAGCCGGTAATTACAAAGGATAATGTAACGATGCAGATTGACACCGTTGTATTTTTCCAGATTACGGATCCGAAGCTTTTTACGTACGGGGTGGAAAATCCGATTATGGCAATTGAAAATCTGACGGCGACTACACTTAGAAATATCATTGGTGATTTGGAATTGGACCAGACACTTACGTCACGTGAGACAATTAATACGCATATGCGTTCCAATCTGGATATTGCGACTGACCCGTGGGGAATCAAAGTAAACCGTGTGGAATTGAAAAACATCATTCCACCGAGAGAAATTCAGGACTCCATGGAGAAGCAGATGAAGGCGGAGCGTGAGAGACGTGAATCTATTCTTCGTGCGGAAGGTGAGAAGAAATCGACAGTCCTTGTAGCAGAAGGTAAAAAGGAGTCTGCGATTTTGGAAGCGGAAGCAGAAAAAGAAGCAGCAATCCTTCGTGCAGAAGCAAAGAAAGAAGCAATGATTCGCGAGGCGGAAGGTAAGGCCCAGGCGATTGCAGAGGTCCAGAAGGCGACAGCAGAAGGACTGAAATACTTAAATGAAGCTGCACCGACGGAATCGGTTCTGACTTTGAAGAGTTTGGAAGCATTTGAAAAAGCAAGTGACGGCCAGGCAACCAAAATTATCATTCCATCGGAAATTCAGGGGATTGCAGGACTGGCAAAATCCGTGATTGAAACATGTAAAGAAAAATAACACAGAGAAAAGAGTGAAAAAAATGAATTTACAAGGAAGAAATTTTTTGACGCTAAAGGATTTTACACCGGAAGAGATTCGCTATTTTCTGGATACAGCAAAAGAGTTGAAGGAAAAGAAGAAAAATCATGTTCCGATGAAAGAATTTGAGGGACGAAATATTGCCCTGATTTTTGAAAAAACAAGTACGAGAACACGTTGCTCATTTGAAGTCGCAGCGCATGATTTGGGAATGGGTGTGACATACTTAGATCCAAGTGGTTCCCAGATTGGCAAGAAAGAAAGTATTGCGGATACGGCACGTGTGCTTGGACGTATGTTTGACGGTATTGAGTACCGTGGCTTTGGACAGGAAATTGTTGAAGAACTGGCAGAGTATGCCGGTGTGCCGGTTTGGAACGGATTGACGAATGAATATCATCCGACCCAGATGCTTGCCGACCTTCTTACCATTGAGGAGCAGTTTGGACATTTGGAAGGAATCCGTCTGACTTATATGGGAGATGCCCGTTATAACATGGGAAATTCTCTGATGATTGCGTGCAGCAAGATGGGAATGCATTTTACTGCCTGCGCACCAAAAGAATATTTTCCAAATAAAGAACTGGTTGCCTTGTGTGAGGAATATGCAAAAGAAAGCGGTGGCAGCATTACTCTCACAGAAGATGTAAAAGCGGGAACAAAAGATGCAGATGTTCTTTATACCGATGTATGGGTTTCTATGGGTGAGCCGGATGAAGTCTGGAAAGAGAGAATTGAGGCATTAAGTCCTTATCAGATTAACAAAGCGGCAATGGATAATGCAAAAGAAAATGCTGTATTTATGCATTGTCTGCCGGCATTCCATGATTTGAAAACTAAGATTGGAAAAGAAATCCATGAAAAATATGGATTGACGGAAATGGAAGTAACAGATGAAGTGTTTGAAAAATATGCTGACGTGGTATTTCGCGAGGCAGAAAACCGCATGCACACAATTAAAGCGGTTATGTATGTGACACTTCCAAGGTAAAGCAACGAAAGGAGCCAATATGAGCAATAATTTAAACGCCGGATATCGAAATGAGTGGTTACATAAGATGGCATCGGTGTGTGAAGCGAGCAGCACCATTGACTCTACTCTTTATGAAAAATATGAAGTAAAGCGCGGACTCCGTGATTTGAATGGACGTGGTGTATTGACCGGCCTCACAGAAATTTCAGAGATTCAATCAACAAAAATTTCCGATGGGGTACAAGTTCCCTGCGATGGTAAATTATTTTATCAAGGCATTGATATTGAGGAGATCGTGGATGGGTTTCTATCTGAAAAACGGTTTGGCTATGAGGAAGTTGTGTATCTTCTGATTTTTGGAAAACTGCCGAATGAATCTGAACTGGAAGAACTCAAGGACATGTTAGCCAATTATCGTCAAAGCCTGCCAACCAGCTTTGTACGTGATATTATTATGAAAGCACCAAGTGTTGACCTTATGAATACACTCGGACGAAGCGTTCTTACGTTATATTCTTATGACGACAGAGCAGACGATATTACTACGGAAAATGTGCTGCGCCAGTGTTTGCAGTTAGTCGCACTGTTTCCGATGTTTGCGGTATATGGTTATCAGGCGGCATGCTATTTCCATGAAGGAACCAGTTTCTTTCTGCATCCGCCAAAAGCGGAGTATTCGACCGCAGAAAATATTCTGCATATGCTTCGCCCGGACAGCAAATTTTCACCGTTAGAGGCAAAAATTTTAGACATTGCCCTCGTGCTTCATGCAGAGCATGGCGGCGGTAATAACTCGACATTTACGGACCATGTAGTAACCTCATCAGGAACCGATACTTATGCGGCCATTTCGGCAGCACTCGGTTCGCTGAAAGGACCAAGACACGGTGGAGCAAATAAAAAAGTATCGCAGATGTTTGACGATATGAAACGGAAAGTTAAAAACTGGGAAGATGAGGACGAAGTAGAATCGTATCTGATTGCCCTTCTGAATCAGCAGGCATTTGACCGTGCCGGTTTGATTTATGGTATGGGACACGCGGTGTACTCAATTTCTGACCCACGTGCGAGAACGTTCCGCAAATTTGTCCAGAAACTTGCTGATGAAAAGGGGCTTCAGAAAGAATTTGCCCTTTACAATCTGGTCGAAAAACTGGCACCAAAAGTCATTGCGAATGAGCGTCATATTTATAAAGGTGTTAGTGCAAATATCGATTTTTACAGCGGACTTGTATATAGCATGCTGGGGATTCCGCACGAGCTCTATACTCCGATTTTCGCAATTGGACGTATCGCCGGCTGGAGTGCGCACCGTTTAGAGGAACTTGTCAATGCCGGGAAAATCATTCGTCCGGCTTATAAAGCGGTGGCAAAACACAAACCATATACACCGTTAAGTGAACGGGATTAGGAGGTTTTCCATGCAGGAAGAACAGATTTTGTGCGCGTGCAGTGCCTATGAGCAGAAATATTATTTAAATCCGCGTTATGCATCGCTTCCATCTGTGATTCAGGATGAACTGCAGATTATGGCGGTGACGATGACGGAAGATGTCGGCGGTGTATTTACCATGGAATTTGATGAAGATGGCTCCCTTTATATGTCTACGACGGCAAAGGAAAATGATTTCTTCTATGATGAAATCGGAAGCCATTTGAAAATCAAACAATACCGTGTAAAATACGCAGAACTTTTAGAAAATTTAGAGACTTACTATAAAACATTTTTTATTGACGGAGTGAACGAATGAAATTATTTACTCTGAATGGGGGCTATTATGTTACTGGCGATTGATATCGGAAATACAAATTTGACATTTGGACTTTTTCAAGGAGAAAAAATTCTGCATAAGTTTCGGCTGACAACCAGTCTGCCGAGAACTTCCGATGAGTTTGGTGTCCAGATCGTGGAGCAGTTATCCCACAAAGATGTGTCCGCGGACGACGTTGAGGATGTCATTATCTGCTCTGTTGTGCCAAAGATTATGTATTCTCTGACAAGTGGTGTAAAGAAATATCTTGACTGTGATCCGATGATTGTGGGTAATGGCACAAAATCGGGTATCCGCATTGCAACGACGAATCCGATGGAAATCGGAGCAGATCGTGTCGTGGATGCGGTCGGTGCTTACTTTTTGTATGGCGGGCCGGTGTTTGTCATTGATTACGGCACGGCTACGACATATGATTTGGTGACGGAAGACGGTGCATTTGTTGCAGGTGTCACGGCACCCGGTATAAGAATCAGTGCGAAAGCACTTTGGAGCAATGCAGCAAAACTTCCGGAAATTGAAATTATAAAACCGGAGTCGATTATGGCGAAAACCACGATTACAAGTATGCAGGCAGGACTTGTGTACGGAACGATTGGACAGACGGAATATATCATTGACAAGTTCCGTGAAGAATCGGGTTATCAGAATATGAAAGTTGTGGCAACCGGCGGGCTCGGACGCATTATTTCAGAGGGCACCGATAAGATTGATATTTATGATTCAGAGCTGACCTTACAGGGCATGCGTCTGATTTATGAGAGGACGAAAAAGAGTGAAGATGGGAAGTAACAAATTGAAAATCGGCAATGTAAGCTTAGATGGCAATATTGTATTAGCACCAATGGCAGGGGTTACGGACCTGCCATTTCGTCTGCTTTGCAAAGAGCAGGGAGCGGATTTAATCTGCACGGAAATGGTGAGTGCAAAAGGCATTTTTTATAATAATAAAAATACTGAGGACTTACTTCGGATTGATGACAGGGAACGTCCGGTATCGCTGCAGTTATTTGGCTCAGACCCGGATATTATCAGTGAGATGGCAAAAAAAATTGAGCATCGGAATTTTGATATCTTAGATATTAATATGGGGTGTCCTGTGCCAAAGGTTGTGAATAATGGCGAGGGTTCCGCTCTCCTTAAAAACATTCCGCTTGCGGCAAAAATTATTGAGAAAACGGTAAAAGCGATTGACAAACCGGTGACGGTGAAGTTTCGCAAAGGATTTGGCGCAGACGAAGTGCAGGCAATCGAGATGGCGAAGGCGGCGGAAGCAGCAGGCGCAGCGGCTATGGCAGTACATGGCAGAACAAGAGAACAGTATTACAGCGGAAAGGCTGACTGGGAAATAATTGCCAAAGTGAAAGATACGGTGTCAATTCCGGTCATTGGAAACGGAGATATTTTTACGCCGGAGGATGCGAAAAATATGATGGAGCAGACAAATTGTGACGGTGTGATGATTGGCCGCGGGGCACAGGGGAATCCGTGGATTTTTCATCAGATTAAGACATATTTAGAAACCGGAATGGTACCGGAAAAACCCCCTTTTTCCGAAGTGTGCCGGATGATTCTGCGCCATGCAAAAATGCAGATTGAGTGGAAAGGCGAAAAACGCGGCATGCGGGAAATGCGAAGCCACGCGGCGTGGTACACCGCGGGTTATCCACATTCTGCTTCTCTGCGGCGTGCAATGAACACGGTGGAGACGTATGAGCAGTTAGAGGAACTATTTTCCATTTAACAGAAAAATCACAACTTTATGTCCGAATTATCAAAGTATGAACACAGGCTGTTCATACTTTTTCTTTAGATTAAAGGTAGAAAATGTAAAGAATACGATGAGCAGTATGACAAGTTCCATGAACGACATGATTGATACCGTTTCCATTGCGATTGCGTTTATCGCCGGCATTTCCCTTTTAGTAGGCGGAATCGGCGTTATGAATATTATGCTTGTTTCAATTACCGAGCGTACCAGAGAAATCGGTACGCGCAAGGCGCTTGGCGCAAAGAACAGCTCCATCCGCCTGCAATTTATTATAGAAGCGGTTATCCTCTGCTTGCTGGGAGGCGTCTTTGGGATTATCTTAGGATTTATTCTCGGAGCCGCCGCCGCTTCCCTCCTAGGCTATGCGGCATCTGCTCCGGTGGCTGCCATCATTGGTTCCGTTGTATTTTCCATGATTATCGGCGTGTTCTTCGGTTACTATCCGGCGAACAAAGCGGCGAGACTTGACCCGATTGAAGCACTTCGGTATGAGTAGAAAATAGGAAATCATAAAAAAGAAAGTCATATTTACTTGTTCTTACAGGTAGATGTGGCTTTTTTTGAAGTAAAAACCGACCAAATGTGGTATTCTTTTATCTAATAGTTGTAGTACTTAATTTCAAGGCCTTGGAAGAAAGGAACATACCATGGACAAAAAACTTGTGTTACAAGCGAAAAAGCACGACAAAGAAGCCTTTGTGAAACTGGTGGAGAATTATCAGGTGAGTATGTATAAGACCGCAATTGCTATTTTGCAAAATGACGAGGATGCGGCAGATGCCATACAGGAAACGATTCTTATCTGCTGGGAAAAAATAGGTTCTTTGCGAAATGCTAAATTTTTTAAAACGTGGATGACGCGGATTTTAATTCACCGGTGTTATGCGATTTATAATGAAAATAAGCGGACGGTTACGGCAGACAATTTTCCGGATGTCATGGACTGCTCGGATAAATACGGAGAAATCGAGTGGCAGGAAATGCTTGGTTTTCTAAATGAAAAGCAGCGTATCGTTGTGGAGCTTTATTACGGGCAGCAGTTTAAAGTCCGGGAAATTGCGGGGGCACTGCAAATTGGACAAAGTGCGGTAAAAAGCAGGCTGCAGTCAGCGAGAAAGACTTTGGAGCAATTTTATGAGATTGGGAAAGAAGTATCACCTGACAGCGACGGACGCTTATGAATTGGAGGGATTTAGTATGGATAGATTTACAAAATGGCTTGGCAATATTCGGAGAACGGATGAGGTGCCGGATGCGGTAAAACAGACAATTTGTGATACATTGCAGAATCTGCCGGATGCACCGGAGAGAAAAATTGAAAACTGCACGTGGAAACATCTGGCGGTGGCAGCTTGTGTTGTTATTTTGATATGCGGCAGCGTGCTTGCGGTAAATCCGTCACTTGCGGCAAATCTTCCGATTCTTGGAACCATTTTTCAAAAGGTAGAGAAGGGAGTTATTTACTCCGGTGAGTATAAGGATGCGAAAAAGATTACACAGGAAAAGGAAAACCATTTAAGTGCACAAAGCCAAGGAATCAAACTGACGGCGTCGGAAGTTTACTGCGATGGATTTTCTGTGTATGTTACGATGAAAATGCAGGCAGAGCAGATGGATTTTTCAAAGGAAGGAAATGGAATCTGTGTGAAAGCACAGTATAGTTTTGGAAAACAGATGTCAAAAGAAGATTCCGACATTTTGCTGGATGGAAAATTTGTTGACAAGCATGCGTTTATCGGAATGATGAAATTTGATAAAGAGGATGTCATTAAGAAAGACGGAACTCTTCGGATTCGGATTTTGACGGTTTATCTTCAGGATAAAGAGCAGTCTATCTGCGGTTCATGGAATTTTGAAATCCCGTATACGGTTTATAAAAAAGGGAGTAGAGAGATTGCAGTCAATAAAAAGCTAAACAGTCATTTGGTAGTAAAAAGTGTGTTTGTTTCCCCTTATCAGATTGTTGTGTTTACAAAGGAGAGCGGAGTCGTGCACAGCCAGATTGCATTGTTTGATCAGAACGGCGAGAAGATTTCTTTTGAAGAAATTGGTGAGAAAAAAGGTCCATGGGAGCAGAAAATTTATGCAAGGAGAGGGCGTGTGATAACGAAATTGTATGGTTATGTCACAACGGCAGATAACCTCAAATTGTATCGCGCAAAAACAAGGAAAGAAGCAAAAAAACTTTCCAAGTATCAGTTTTGTGTGGATATTTTGTAGGGGGAATTAAGAAGTAAACTTGATAGAAAGTGAGGCAGCGAATGAAGAAAATAGGTATAGCAGTCATGATACTGGCGGTGATAGGAGTGGCGGTTGCCGCAGGTGTTTTTGTCACAGGGCATCCAGAGACGACAAAAGTAGAACAGAAACACGAAAAGATAAAAAAGGAAGGAAAAGCGTATGCCGGCAAATACCGGATGAACATATTGCTTGACACCAACAACAAGGTTCTTTCCGGAACGGTCCGTGCGACACTAAAAAATGCGACCGATGATGATTTGAAGAGTATTTGCGTGCGCAACTGGGCAGCCGCTATTTTGCAGGAGAAAACGAACCAGAAAAAGAAAGCGTGCAAAACCGAGATAACCTCGGCAAGAATCGGAGGACATACTTTGCAGATTGATAAAAAAGAAGATGCATCAGTTCTTTATTTATCCGATAAGAACCGGGTTTTAGCACCGGCCCGCGAGTGTGTAACTGTTGAATTTTCATTCCGCACCGAGATTCCAAAACAGAAAAACCGATTTGGCTATATCTCTTATGACGGGCATGAAATGTATCAGCTTTCGTTTTGTTTTCCCTGTATCTCTCGCTATCAAAAGGGGGCGTGGAACGAAAATCCTTATGTGGGTGACAACGATGAGACGTATGTGTATGAGGCAGCAGATTATGAAGTTACATTCCGGCATCCGAAAAAATACACAATCGCAGCAATCGGCACGCAGCACTCTGTGCAGGATGGAACAACGATTACCGGCAAAAAGTTAAGAGAGTTTGCAGCGGTTTTGTCGGATGATTTTTGCCGGCTGGATGCGAAGACCGGCAGCACAACGATTTCAATTTTGGGACCAAATTATGAGAAAAATCAGAGCTATTACAAATATTCCATGCAGCTTGCGAAAGAGGCAGTCCGCATTTTTTCGGAAAAAATAGGTTCGTATCCGTTTTCACAGTTAAAAATCGTGCATTGCTTTATGAACAGCGCGATGGAATATCCGGGGCTTTGTATGATTGGCATGCCGGATGTGAAGGACTTTCGCAAAATTAACAAGAATTCTTACGGGGGACTGGAAGCACATGTTCCGCATGAAATCGCCCACCAGTGGTTTTATGCTGCAATCGGCAACGACTCGTACAAGGAGCCGTGGCTTGACGAGGGCTTTTGTGAGTTCTGTGAAGACGTGTTATTCCCTTATTATGCAAATAAAAAATTACAGAAAAAACTGTGGAGCGACAAGTATTCCACCCGCAAAGACATGGACCGATGGTTCCGAAAAATCGTCATCCCCCAGTCCTCCCGCACCAAAGCAATCAACCGAAGCGTAAGCGATTATCAGGACAAGCCGGACGAATACTCAAACTCTGTTTACGAGGGCGGCAAACTATTCCTGTATGAACTGTGGAAAACAATGGGCGATAAAACATTCTTTCAAATGCTGCATAAATATTATCAGACATATCAATTTCAAATCGTAACAACAGACGACTTTTTGAAAATTGTGCGGTCGTATGGAACGGATAAGAAAGTTGAAAGAATAATAGGGAGATACATAGAAGAAAAATGAATTTGAGATGATAGGACTGCGGCAAATGTTCGCTGCCAGTTCCTTTGGATTCCAGTAATTCCGTAGAAAAGCTTTGTGACTCATGGGTACAAACACGTGGGTATGAGACTTGCGTATTTTGCATGCCCATACCCTTACGTGTTTGTTAAACGAAAGTGCCCATGAGACGCAAAGCTTTTCTACTGAATTACGGAAAACAAAAAAAGTGCCAACGAACACTTGACACAAACACCTGCCACGCTAAAGTTGATTTTTTCCTCCAAAATGAGTATACTTACGTTATAAACTTGAGAAACCATATCTCAAACCAAGGAGGATGCCAAATGAAAATCAAGAGGATTGCACACCGCGGTTTCAGTTCGGAGGCGCCGGAAAACACGCAGGCGTCATTTGCAATGGCGGTAGAGGGGGATTTTTATGGCGTAGAATGTGATATTTGGAAATCAAAAGATGGCGTTTACGTTGTCAGCCACGATGGCCATTTGCGCAGAATGTGCGGAATTGACCGCTGGATTCCCCAGATGACTTTTGAGGAAATAATCAGCTATCCGGTGACAGCGGGGAAAAAGAGAGAGGAGCATCCCTTACAGCATTTGATTTCTTTTTCACAGTATTTGTCCATTATGGCGCGGAGTGAAACGATTCACCCGATTGTGGAACTGAAGATGGATTATACAACTGTAGAACTAAGAGAAATCGTTGATTTGGTGAAACAAAAGGGACTTCTTGAGCGAACGGTTTTTATCAGTATGCACCTTTTGGCACTATTACGTTTGAAAGATATCGGAATCCCGGCGTCAAGGCTTCAGTACGTTTATGGGGCGGTTGGCGGCAACAAGTGGACGAAAGTTTCGGATGAGCTGATTGCATGGCTTACCGAAAATGAGATTTCACTCGATTCGCGTTACACGCTCGTTTCCAAAGAGGATGTGGAAAAACTTCACAAGGCGGGTCTTTTTGTCAATGTCTGGACGGTGAACAAAGAGGAAGAAATGAAGCGTCTCTTGGATGAAGTTGGTGTGGATATGGTAACGACAGAATACTATTTTGAATGATTGGAGGGTGATTATGAGTTTATTAAAACAGTTGAAATGGAATTTGATTTTATTGGCGGTGATTTTCATTGCTCTTGGAATTGTATTGATTCTTTGGCCGGGAGCAACGATGAAGACGATTTGTTATCTGTTGGCAGCGATGCTTTTGGCGTTGGGCGTGGCATCGTTAATCAACTACCTGCGAAAAGATATCAGTGGTATTATTTACCGTTATGACCTCGTGGTTGGATTGTGTGCGATTCTCGGTGGAATCCTTGTGATTGTAAAAGTGGATAAACTGACCGATTTAATTCCGGCGGTACTTGGCTTTTTAGTGACGATGAGTGGAATTTTGAAGATGCAGAATTCGGTTGATATGCTTCGCCTCGGACATGGTACGTGGCACGTGGCGTTTGCGATGGCAATTGTAAATATTGTTGCTGGGATTGTGCTTTTGATGAATCCGTTTGAGGCAGCGCAGATTTTGATTATGTGTCTCGGAATTGCGCTGGTCTACAGCGGTATCACGGACTTGTATGTGACGATTTCGATATCCAGACGATTGAGCCGGTTAAAGACTGAAATCGTTGTGGCGGAGGACGATTCAGAAGAATAAAGAAATGAAAAATGGAGGAAATTATGGCGCAGTATCATTCATTATCAAAGGAATTGCAGGAGCGGATTTTAGAGGATAGAGAGAAACATAAGAAAAATCCGTATGCATTTCCGGATGAGAAAATCGTGAGACGACGCATGGATCACGATAAGGCGAATTTGTGGCGCCCGGCGTTTGTGCGGGATGTGGAGAAAATTATGCATGTGCCGTATTACAACCGTTATTCGGATAAGACGCAGGTATTTTCCTTTTACCAGAATGATGACATTTCAAGGCGTGCCCTGCATGTTCAGCTCGTGTCACGAATCGCAAGAAATATCGGCAGTGTGTTAGGCCTCAATGAAAGTTTGATTGAAGCCATTTCTCTTGGACATGATATCGGTCATACGCCGTTTGGCCATGCCGGCGAGCGGATTCTGAGCAGTCTGTATCAGGAGCATACCGGTCGTTATTTTAATCATAATGTACATAGCGTCCGCGTGCTGGACGATATGGTGAACTGGAATATCAGTTTGCAGACCTTAGACGGAATTCTTTGTCACAATGGTGAATTGGAATTAAAAGAGTACCGTCCATGCGGGATGTCTACCTTTGTAGAATATGATAAAAAGGTGGAAGCGTGCTATGTCGATGAGAATGCAATCGGCGAGTTGATTCCGTGCACGTTAGAGGGCTGTGTGATGCGTATCTGCGATATTATTGCCTATCTTGGCAAAGACAGACAGGACGCAATGCGCCTGAATTTATTAAAAGAATCACCATTTACCGCCGGGGCGATTGGCACCAGCAACGGTGAAATTATCAATAATTTCAGTGTCAATATCATCGAGAACAGTTATGGCAAAGATTATTTGAAAATGGATGAAGAATATTTTGACGCTTTGCGGCAGGCGAAAAAAGAAAATTATGAAATGATTTATAACAATAAGTTGCTCAACGATTTATATGAAAATGAAATCCGCCCAATGTTTGGTGAATTGTATGAGGAACTTTTGCGCCAGGCAGAAAGCGGAGACAAATCTTCTGTTTTTTACCGCCATCACATGGCATACATGGAGAAAAATAATTTTTATGTCAAATCACACGTCAGAAAGCCGTATGCCGAGCAGGAGAAAAATCAGCTTGTCGTCGATTATCTTGCCAGCATGACGGATGATTATTTTATCGCACTTTACCATTATTTGTTTCCAAAAGGAAAGCATGATGTCAAATTTGTTGGGTATTTTGATTTGTAGGAGTTTTCATTGACCCCATAGGAGGTTTCGTGATAAAATGTGTTAGATACTAGGGTAAAAAGTACAAAAGGCCTTCGTGCCCGCACGAAAAGGCTTTTACACAATATTATTAGAATCAAATGAAGAAGGAGGAAACTAATTTTGAATAAGGAATTAGTCATCGTATTGGACTTTGGCGGCCAGTATAACCAGTTAGTTGCGCGCAGAGTCCGAGAATGCAATGTATATTGTGAAATTTATTCGTATAAAACGGATTTAGCAAAAATAAAGGAAATGAATCCAAAGGGCATTATTTTGACCGGCGGACCAAACAGCTGCTATGAGGATGGTGCTCCTTCTTATGATAAAGCATTATTTGAAATGGGTATTCCGGTACTCGGCCTTTGCTATGGTGCTCAGTTGATGATGCACGTGCTTGGTGGAACGGTGGAGAAAGCACCGGTTCGTGAGTACGGAAAAACCGACGTTCATGTAAATACCAATTCAGCATTGTTTACGGATGTCAGCGAAGACACCGTATGCTGGATGAGCCATTTTGATTATATTTCTAAGGTGGCACCGGGATTTGATATCTGTGCATATACGGCAGATTGTCCGGTGGCAGCCGCTGAAAATCCATCGGAGAAACTGTACGCCATTCAGTTCCATCCAGAAGTCCTTCACACCAAAGAGGGAACGAAAATGCTTTCCAACTTTGTTTACAATGTATGTCATTGTTCCGGTGACTGGCGCATGGATTCGTTTGTTGAGCATCAGATTAAGGCAATCCGTGAGAAAGTCGGCAATGGCCGCGTGCTCTGCGCTCTTTCCGGTGGTGTTGACAGTTCGGTTGCAGCCGTGCTTCTTTCCAGAGCCATCGGCGACCAGCTCACCTGCGTTTTTGTAGACCAGGGACTTCTCCGTAAAAATGAAGGCGATGAGGTAGAAGCGGTATTCGGACCGGACGGCGACTATGATTTGAATTTCATCCGCGTCAATGCGCAGGATCGTTTTTATGAAAAATTAGCCGGTGTCGAAGAACCGGAGAAAAAGAGAAAAATTATCGGCGAAGAATTTATTCGCGTTTTCGAACAGGAAGCAAAAAAAGTAGGTGCTGTTGATTTCCTCGTACAGGGAACCATTTATCCGGATGTTGTAGAGAGCGGCTTAGGCGGTGAATCCGCTGTCATCAAGAGCCACCACAACGTCGGAGGTCTCCCGGATTACGTTGATTTCAAAGAAATTATCGAGCCTCTCCGTGACCTTTTCAAAGATGAGGTCCGCAAAGTTGGTCTCGAACTCGGCATTCCGGAATACCTTGTATTCCGTCAGCCATTCCCAGGTCCTGGACTTGGAATTCGTATCATCGGCGAAGTAACTGCTGAAAAAGTCCGCATCGTGCAGGACGCAGACGCGATTTACCGTGAAGAAATTGCAAAAGCCGGTCTCGACCGCGACATCAACCAGTATTTTGCCGCTCTCACAAACATGCGCAGTGTCGGCGTTATGGGCGATGAGAGAACGTACGATTATGCCGTTGCACTTCGTGCCGTGAAGACCATTGATTTCATGACCGCAGAAAGCGCAGATATTCCGTTTGAGGTGCTGCAGACTGTAATGACGAGAATCATAAATGAGGTTAAGGGAGTCAATAGAGTATTCTATGATTTGACGAGTAAGCCGCCTGGAACGATTGAGTTTGAATAGGAAGAAAATAGCGGGAAGCCCTGTAAATAGGGGCTTCCTGATTTTGATGTAAGCAGAATGTAAGCAAAAATAAGATGCATGTAGTGTGAGAAGAAAAGGGCTAAGGGATATATTTACATATCGTAAGTAGGTGATTAAATGAAAATATATGATATTTGCATCATAGCATTATCTTGATAAGGCAGCAGTCATCAGGATGGCTCAAGTGGAACTGCCGAAAGTGGCTGGTTTTGAAATGCTGGAGGGACAGATGAAACTGCAGGAACTGAATAAGAAAATCGTGGATGCTTTCGTGGCGGAGATTATCGTGTACGATAGGGAGAGGATTGGGATTAAGTGGAAGTTTAGAGATGAGTTTCAGCCGGCGGAAAAGGGCGAAATTTGTAGTAAATGATATGGAGATTCATGGAAAGGGGTGGAATAATTAATAGTAAGGAAATTTATGGAATTAGATAATGTATCGTTTGAAGTACTGTAAAACTCAATGCCAAAATTATAAATAATGGAGGGATAACATGGAAATAACTTTTATTAAAATAATGAATTACCGCAATCTTAATGGGCTTCAAGTAGAAATTAATAAGAATATTAACTTTATTGTAGGTGAAAATAATATTGGAAAATCTAATTTTCAAAATTGTTTGCTAAAAGTCCTATCATGCAAGCCATTTCTGAAAGAAGATTTTACAGATGAGACACAAAAAATTAGTGTTGAGATGACTTTTCATTTGAATAGTGACGAGATAGGTATTTTTGATGATTTAGTAGATCCGACAAATAGAGAAATGATTAATATTGTCGCTGTTCAAGAAAGTCCGGATGAGTATATAAAATATTGTCATAAGGAGACTGGAGAAAACATTCCGAATATACTGATTAAGAGAGTGAATGTTATTTCCTATGATTCTTTAAGAAATCCTAAAAATGAAATTGATTTTAGCAAGACCAAGGGGGCTGGTGCTTTTCTAAATTTTGTGGTTAAAAAATTTATTGAGGATTATTCTGGCACGGGAATATTAAAAAAGAGCGAAGTTAAGAAGGTAGAGAAATATATATCGAATTCGCTTGGTAATCTTAGTGCTTTTAACCGATTTGGTATAAAACCACAAGTTGATGTTGATGATGCGGACATTCTATCAAGAGTTTTATTGCTGAAAGACGCAAATAATATTAATATTCCGGAGAATGGATATGGAGTGCAATTTAACTTGTTGATTATGCTATCTTTGCTTGAGAAAATAATTGATTTTAGGAAAAGAGCAAAAGATACAGATACGGAATTTTCTGCATTATTGATATTTGACGAACCAGAAATTCATTTACATCCATATTTGCAAAGAACGTTGATTAAGGATATTTATAAACTTGCATTGGGACAGGATGAACCATTTAATAATTTGCTCAATGAGTATTTTGGAATTACTAAAATAAGTGCCCAAATTATTATTACTACTCATTCACCTAACATGTTGGATGATGATTATACCAAAATAATAAGAATGTTCAAAAAAGATGATTTTACAGCGGCGGTATCATGCGCAAATATGAGACTTCAATCTAAAGAAGAGAAGCATTTATTAATGCAATTTGAGTATATTAAAGAGGCTGTTTTTTCTAGGGCGGCAATTATAGTTGAAGGGGAATCAGAATATGGATCATTTAAAATGTTTGCAGATACATTGGGCGTGGATTTTGATAAAGAAGGTATTGCGTTAATTAGAGCGGGGGCGGCTGATTCAATAATACCTATTATAAAACTATTTAATAAATTGCAAATAAAAGCAGTTGGGGTTATTGACAACGACAAAAAGATTGAGAAGAATTTACCTGAAGAAGAGTATTTGTTTTATACAAAATCAAAGTGCTTTGATAGCGAAATTGTAAAAAGAATTATTTATAATAAACGTTATGATATTCTTGAAACAATATTAAACGAATATGATAGCCAAGGCGATAATAGGTGTATGGACCAGAAAAGATTAAATAAAACAATACAGTCATTTGGTTATAAGAAAAGAAATGCTGATAAGGCATACAAATTTAAAGATATAGGAACGGAAAATCCGTTATATGAAGTGATGTATGTTTCTTGGTTTTCACTTAATAAAGGTATTTTGTTAGGGAAAACAATTGGAAGTTATTTGGATAAGAAAAATATCCCTGTTTGTTATGTAAAGGCAATAAAAAAGGTAAAGGAGTATGCGGATGAAAATGCTAAATGATATAAAAGATACAATCCGTAAGTGTCATGGTGGTGATGAGAGTCAGATGGAGATTATCCTTTCAGATGAACCTAGATTGGTGGTAGAAGCGCCTGCTGGATGTGGAAAAACTACTACGATGGTCAGTAAGGTGGCATATATGATTGCAGCAGGTACAGTTCCTAAGAATAAGAAAATTCTTGCACTGACATTTAGCGTTAATGCTGCGTACAAAATGAAGAAAGATATATCAGAAAGATTACCGGCTATGGGACTGGAGCAAATAGAGAGTCCGGATGACTTGAATAAATTGATGTATATTTCAAATTTTCACGGACTGTCAAGGCGAATTTTGTCGTTATATGGTTATTTGATAGATGAACGCTTAAAATCCATAAATGATTTTAAGGCTATAAACGAAAATGACTATAATGTTCATAAAAATTACAATAAATATGGTATTTCCGTTACAGATGACGAGAAGGTGTTTTTTGCTGACTTTAAAGAATGTATATTAAAATGTGATTATGAAGAGATGGAAAAAAGAGAAGACGAGTACATAGATATACTTGTTAGACGATTTTTCCCTCGACAGTGTATTACTTTTAATGGCTACTTAATTTTGACTAAAAGATTGTTATCTATTAATGAGCAATTAAAAGATTTTTATCAGGCATTATACCCAGTGATTATTGTTGATGAATTTCAAGACACAAATTGCTTAAGTTGGAGTTTGATTTCTATGTTGATAGGAAATGATACCAATTTGTTTTTTATGGGGGATTCTCTGCAAAGAATATATGGATTTATAGGAGCGGTTCCTAATTTGTTGGATTTGGCTAAAGAACAATACCATATGTCAAAGAAAGTATTAACGCAGAATTATCGCTTTAAGAACAATATGGAAATGTTGCTTCTGGACAAAAACATACGCGAAAATGCAAAGAACTTATTGACACCAAATGTTGAAAATGATGCGAGAGTGAAGCTTTTCTATACGGATACACATGAAGAAGAATGCGTTTGGGTTGCAGATAAAGTAACTCATCTGCAACAAGTAGAAGATAATTGTTCTGTTGCGGTTTTGGTGCAACAAAGAGGCAGAGATATAGATATGATAATAGAGGAATTTGAGAACAGAAATATGGATTATTTCTATGCTCTTTTTTCAGATGAAGATGAGGAATATATCGATTATCATAGAAAGGCAATAGGTATCTTTTTTGAAGTATTAAATGCGTCTAAATATAATCGTGTAAATAAGACGCTGTTGAATAAGGTGTATTCGAACATCTCAAGGGAATATCAAGGAACAAAAGCAAAATTAATAGAATCATTACTGATGTTAACAAAAGTGTTTTTTGAGAGAATAACCACAGAATACATTTTTCTGGGGAATGAAGAAAAGATTGCTTATATTAGCGATACATTTGAAAATAGAGCTTTAAAGCAAAATATGGATTTAATAGATAGCAAACTATTTGTATCAACTGTGCATGGCGCAAAAGGTTTGGAGTGGGATTATGTTATTATTCCAGACATGGAGCCTTATTGCTTTCCGAATTACCCAAGTTTATGTGGAAGTTGCGATAGGTATAGAGGTCGCAAAGAGGATGCTGATACATGTAAAATTATTATGAAAAATAATGATGAGAAGAAAATACTTGAGGAATTAAGTGTTTTTTATGTTGCAGTGACCAGAGTGAAAAAGGATTTGTTTTTTTCAGCATCAAAAACTAGATACAATGCTAGTGGTAAAAAAACTTCAAAAATTAGTTGCTTGGCTTTTTTGCCAGGTATTGTATTGGAATACATATCATAATGGAAAATGATAGTTTATATGAAATAGAGAAAACGGGGAATCCCTGTCCTTGTATACAGGTGCTTCCCGTTTTTTGTATCCTAATCACTTCTTTATCTCTTTCAATATCTTTACCCGTTCCGGGTCAGAATGATTTTTCTTAAGCAAGGTTATATATTCAAATAATTCCTCACGTGTCATATCATCTAATACAAAGAAGTCTGCGATAAGTTGATCGACTTTCGGCAAATCGGAATAATCAAATTTCGTAAAAATCGCTGATGTACGATTGGATAGGTAGGCTTTTTTTGAACGTTGATCGGACATGCCAACCAATTTGCCAACTTCCGGAAGTGATTTATCCTCTTCATTATAGGGATTCTCATTGCATATGGTGGCAAGAGGGATGTCTAATGTATTGGCAAAGCGCAAAGCAGTATCATAGCGTATGGGGGTGTCCCGGCGGATGATAGAATAAATTGTTGGTGCCGGAACACCGGTATTTCTGGAAAGAGTTTTTACGCTCATCTGCTTTTCGTCTAATATTTCTTTTAACACTTTTCCGTAGCCCATGTTGTATCTTCCTTTCAAAAAATATAATTCAATTTTATCATGAAACCTATGAAAAGAAAAGTAAAAATGAAAGAAAGTTATTTATTTTTTATGCAGTTAATAGGATGAATAAAAATAATACGCATAAAAAATGAATAACGTTATTGACAAAGTACGCAACGGAGAATATAATGACATTATAGAACGCATAAATTATAAATAATCAGATTCAATATTTATGCGATGATACCAGGAAGGGAGGTGCTGATATGCAACAGATACATGAGGGAAAACCGTTGTACGTCGGAGTGGACACGGTAGCATATGACTTTGGTGTAAGTCGAGCAAAAGCCTATGCAATTATCAAGGATCTCAATATGGAATTGAAAAAAGAAAATCCAAGAGCCATTGTTGTGGCAGGAAAAGTCAATCGCATTTTTTATGAAGAATGTGCAGGAATCAGGCGATAAGTTGCTGAAAAGATGCAAGGAGGTGGAACAATTGGCGGTATTTCGAGATACATGGGATGGTTATAACGGAAAGGCGTGGCGTGTACAACTGCGTTATACCGACTGGCAGGGGAAAACGAGGCAGCATACCAAGAGAGGTTTTCGAAGTAAAAAGGAAGCGCAGGAGTATGAGCGTGAGTTTACAGCCAAAAAGAGCAGAGACATCAATATGGGATTTGCAACATTTGTAAATTTGTATTTGGAGGAAATAAAACCACAAATTCGGATTACTACATACGAAACAAAGATTCACATTGTGAAGACACATATTTTGCCGTATTTCTCGGAAAAGAATTTGTCTGAGATTGACGCAACGGATATTTTGAGATGGCAGAATGAAATGCTGCAAAAGAGAGATGAGAATGGACGAGGCTACTCAAATACTTATTTGAGAACTGTAAACACGCAGTTGTCAGCAATCTTCAATCATGCAGTAAGATATTATGGCTTGGCGGAGAATCCATGTAAGCGGTGCAAAAAGATAGGAAAATCCAATGCAGGAGAAATGTTTTTTTGGACGAAGGATGAGTATTTGAGATTTGCCGAGGAAATGAAAACAAAACCGATTTCCTATTATGCGTTTGAAATCCTTTACTGGACAGGAGTCCGTGTTTCGGAATTGCTGGCACTTACTCCGGCGGACTTTGATTTTGAAAATCGGAAGATGGTGATCAATAAGCAGCTTCAGGTAGTTCATGGAGAAAAGAAAGTAATGCCGCCGAAGACGGAAAAAGGAAACCGAATCATAGATCTGCCGGATTTTTTGTGTGATGAAATTGAAGATTTGCTGGGAATGCTTTATAAACCGGATAAGGACATGCGAATTTTCAATATCACCAAAAGTTATCTTCATCATGAAATGGATCGTGGAGCGAAGGCAAGTGGCGTAAAGCGAATTCGAATTCATGATTTGAGACATAGTGCCTGTGCAGCGTTGATTGAACTTGGATTTTCGCCGGTTCAGATAGCAGAGAGGCTGGGGCATGAATCAGAAACAGTTACGATGCGGTATGCACATTTGTATCCATCGGTGCAAAAAGATATGGCAGATAAACTGAGTGCGATGCGAAAAGGAAGTGAAAATCATGACAGATAAAATATATAGGAGAACAACACAGTCATCCCCTATATTGAAAAGTAACGATGGGAAAAAGGCAAGAAAACGAAATGTTATTTTGAATTGTCGTGTAACAGAACAGGAAAGGAATTTGATTGAAAAAAGGATAGAACTGTCTGGTCTAAAGAAATCAGATTACTTTATTGAAAGTTGTCTGTATCAGAAAATTCTAATAAAGGGTAACATTCGTACTTCGGATAAGATGAAGGAACAACTGGCGAGGATTGCAGATGCTTTGAAAGAATCCGAAGAAGAGGATTTTTCCGACGTGTTATCTGGAGAAGATGTAATTGCTGTGAAAACGATACTTGAAATGCTTACGAAAATTGCTCAAAAGAAGGGAGGTGAAAGCTGATATGAATGAGACAAACTTGAAAATAATCAATATGTCGGATGTTGAGTCGAAGGAAATATCGTGGCTCTGGTATCCATTTATCCCATATGGCAAACTAACAATCATTCAGGGTGATCCCGGAGAGGGAAAAACTACACTCGTATTGAATATTGCGGCAGTTCTTTCCAAGGGACAGGGGCTGGACGAACATATGAATCCGGAACAGCCGCTGCATATTATTTACCAGACGGCAGAAGATGGCTTGGCTGATACTGTAAAGCCGAGACTTGAAAAGGCACAGGCCGACTGCAATAACATTTTTGTGATTGACGAAACGGATGTATCTCTTAGTATGCTGGATGAACGAATTGAGCAGGCAATTTTGAAGGAAAAAGCAAAGCTTATGATTCTGGATCCGATACAAGCATATCTTGGCGCCAAAATGGATATGAATCGTGCAAATGAAGCAAGAGATATGACAAAACATCTGGGGCAGGTGGCAGAACGGACCGGCTGTGCTATTGTTTTGATTGGTCATATGAATAAAAATGCCGGCGGGAAAGTTGCCTATCGAGGAATGGGTTCCATTGATTTCTTTGCTGTGGCGAGAAGTGTGTTGCTGGTTGGCAGAGTAAAGGGGCAGGAAAACCGGCGTGCCATGATACAGATAAAAAATAATCTGGCAGAACGAGGGCATGCCAAGTCCTTTGTTCTGACGGATGGAGTATTTACATGGAAAGGTGATTACGACATAACCGAGGATGAACTGGCTGGCGGATTTGCACCAAAAACCAGCAAGCAGGAAGAAGCAAAAGATTTGTTGGTTTCTTTAAGCTGCACTACAAAAGAAGCAGCAGTATCTCAGATACAGGAAAAAGCAAGAGATAGAGGCATTTCCTGGCGTACGATGGAAATGGTTAAAAAGGAACTGCAAATAAAATCCAAAAAGGTAAATAATGCCTGGTATTGGATTTTAGATAGTAAATATTTTTAGTCGCAAGGCAACAACGCAACAATACAAGCCATAGGAAAATACGGTGTTGCAATCGAAGATTTTGAGAAATCAACACCGCAAAAGCCATTGTCCTGCATTGTTGCGTTGTTGTGTTTTGCTGGCAGAAAAATAACCGGAGAAAGGAAAAAAATATGGAAAAAAAGAAAAATGTTACAATCCCGGAAGAATTATTTATAGATTTAGTGAAATATTTTCTGGCAGATATTCGATGGGATGAGGATAGGATACGATCCGGACTACAGGAGAAATTGGAAGCAATGGTGAAACGGGAATTGTATACCCGATATAAGACGGCTGGAACGCCAGAGGAAAGAGAGAAGGCAAGACAGGAGTATTTAGAGAAAGTCGGTATATCGGAGAACTTCAGATGGTGATTTTGGCCTATCTGTGATTACAATCTCGTGGCACGAGATTGTATGTACGGCGAAGTAAAAAAGGGTTCAAGGGAGTTTTCCCTTGCAAGGACATCCAAGGATAATCCTTTGATGTGCATCCGTGTGGACACAGGATGCGTATCTTGCAAGGCATAAAAGAACAAGAAAAATGTGCATTTTATGTGCTATAAATATACATTAAAATTGATGAAAAATGGGACAAAAATGGTATGTTTGGACATTATGTCCAGACATGACAGGGAAAAACAACGGTATTTTTGCGTTTGGACAAATTGTCCAAACGTGAGGGCCAAGAAAATAATTTGTGTTTGGACATGATGTCCAAACGGTAACAGATAATTTGACATTTTACACGAGTACAGCCAAAAGAAACGGGGGAATAAAAGTGAATGGATTGACAGATTATCAGAACCGGCAGATGGAAAAGATGTTGAAATTTCTGCGTGGCATAAATTTGTCGCAGGAAGAAATCCAGACGTTGATATGGTTGGCAGGGTGGGAAGAAAGTACGATTGATGTTTTCTTGTCGATAATGGATAAAGTGGTGAAAGCAAGCAGTAAACAGACTTTTCAGAAATGCTGAAAATGGACTTTGTACAAATATGCAAATGTAGAGGTGTGCTAAAAAAATATTTTGACATTATCAATGAATACGTTTATAATTTTGATATAAAGAGTTGTTATGACAATTATCAGGAGGAATAGCAAATGACAATAGCAGAACAGATTAAAGTGTTATGCGTAAGATGCAGCGTGAGCGAAGCAGAGCTTGCTAGACGACTTGGTAAATCGCCTCAAAGTTTTAATTCCAAAATGAAGCGTGAAAGTTTTACGGTGGATGATTTGGACAAAATTGCAGAGGTGCTTGGCGCTCAATTTAGCAGAGAATTTATTTTGGCAAATGGAGAAAAAATTTGATGGTAGATATAGTGAAAGAGTTTAGAATGGGAGAGTTGTTTTGCGGGCCAGGTGGTTTAGCACTAGGTGCGACAACAGCAGAAATTGAAGATCCAGAGTATAAGATTATACATAAATGGGCAAATGATTATGATCAGGATACATGCAATACTTATACAAGAAATATATGCCCGGAAGATAAAGAGAGCGTTATATGTGGTGATGTAAGACAACTTGATATTGATAAGCTGGGAGATATTGACGCACTCGCCTTTGGATTTCCATGTAATGACTTTTCGGTAGTTGGAGAACAGAAAGGTTTTGATGGAACATTTGGTCCCTTATATACATATGGGGTCAAGGTGCTTAAGAGATATCAGCCATTATGGTTTCTGGCGGAGAATGTGGGGGGATTGAAGAGTGCAAATGAGGGAAAAGCATTTAAAAAGATACAAGAAGATTTAAAAACAGCTGGGTATAGAATCTATCCCAATTTGTATAAATTTGAGGAGTATGGAGTTCCCCAGGCACGTCATAGAGTGATAATTGTTGGGATTCGCAAGGATTTACCTTTTGAGTTTAAAATTCCAAGTCCAGCATTGTATAAAGATGTAGATGTAACCTGTAAAAACGCTATAGAAAATCCGCCTATTACAAAGGATGCAGCAAACAATGAATTGACGAAACAGTCTCCACAGGTTATTAAACGGCTGTCATATATTAAACCAGGACAGAATGCATTTACGGCAGAGTTGCCGGAAGAATTGCAGTTGAAAGTAAAGGGAGCAAAAATAAGTCAGATTTACAAACGCCTTGATCCAAGCAAGCCGGCATATACGGTGACTGGTTCTGGAGGCGGTGGTACGCATATGTATCATTATTCAGAACCAAGAGCATTGACAAATCGTGAACGGGCAAGACTTCAGACTTTCCCAGATGATTACATTTTTGAAGGTTCAAAAGAATCAGTGAGAAAGCAGATTGGCATGGCTGTTCCGGCAAAAGGTGCCAAAATTATTTTTGAGGCAATATTAAAAACCTTTGCTGGAATTGAATACGAAAGTATAGAACCAAGTATAAAGGAGTAAGGAATGTACACAGAGAATTTTGAAGAGCAAATTTTATTTGCACCTGCAAAAAAAGATGGAAAGGCATGTAATCATCTCAAAATTGTTACAGCATTTACTGATGTAGAACGTATTTCCAGTCATTTAATTAAGTTGTTTGATGGGAAAAACAAGGAATATGTAGCCAATATTAAAGTGGATATTATTTTAGGAATGATAAGAGGTGCAGGACTTACATTGAAAAAGCATAAGAAGATCTGTTTACTGCTTAAAAGGCTGAATAGCGTTTCAGGAATGCCTAAAGTTACCTGCCGTTATATAGTCGAAGGAAAGCAGGTGCATTCTAAAGTATATATTTGGTGCAAAGGAAATAAAGCCGTAGAAGCATATAATGGTTCTGCAAATTATACGATGAATGCATTTTTTGCTCGCCGCGAATGTATGGATTCCTGCAATCCGCAAGAGGCAAATCGATATTATAAAAGTTTATTGAAAGACACAATCGATTGCTTTGATGAATTAATAAAAGAAAAAGTGTCATTTTCAGTGAAAAGAAGTGCGGAAGAGGATATTGCAGATACAAACTTGGAGAACTTAACGTGGGAGCATTATCAAGAGTTGGAGCCGGTGGACAGTATTGAGGTTTCATTGTTAAAAGCGGATGGAAGTGATACTGGATACGGTTCTGGGGTAAATTGGGGCATTCGTAAAAATGGTTATAAACGAAATCGTAACCAGGCATATATTCCGTATAATACTGGTGACCAAAAAACAGGATTTTTTCCTAAGAAAAATGAAGATGGAACATATCCAGTGTTTAAGGTAGTTACACAAGATTATGACGCATTTTATATGCGGCAGGCACAGGCAAATGGTAAGGCCTTAGAAACACCAGAGAGCAACGCTATTATCGGTGAATGGATACGTCATAAGATAGGCGTGCCAGATGGAACTTATATTACAAAGCAGATGCTCGAAACAGCCGATGGCACAACAGTAGTATTTAAGAAATTTGAAGATGGTATTTATACGTTGGAGTACTAAAGGAGTGGTTGCATGTTAAACTATTGGTGGGTTACACGCCCTAAACGAAAATTAAATTCAATTCCTGAGGTGCTTGCTGCATTTGCGGACTTGTCGTTGAATGAAGAATGGGATGGTCAGAGAAATTCTCATTTAGCATACGAGGATGCATTGGAGCAGGCAGGGCTGAAAAGAAAAGGTGAACGGCGTGACCAGACTGGTGGAGGTGCAAGAACATATAAGGCATGGCTTGTCAGCCTTGGTTTGATATTTACGCAGGAGTCAACTGGCAGGATTAAATTGACACTGGCAGGAGAAGCAATTATGAGTGGAGATTCTCCAGTTGAAGTTTTGAAAGGACAGATACTGAAATATCAGTTTCCTTCTGCGTTTTCCATTGGACGCGGAGTGCAGGTCGCTCCAAGATTTAAAATCCGTCCCTTCCGATTTTTGTTAAAACTATTGATGGATGCGAGAGTTGCTTATCTGACAGAGGAAGAAATTGCTAAAATTGTTGTGACGGAAGCAGAAAACGAAAGTACAAAATGTTTCAATTATATTGTGGATAGGATTGAACAATTTCGTAGTTATGGAGATAGTTGCCTTGAAGAAGACTTTTTTGAAAAGTATAAGTCATCAAAGGGGAGTGTTAATCCAGAGCATCCGTACAGTCATCTTACAGATCTTGCTAATACACTGATAAATTGGCTGGAATATACGCAGTTGGTAAAACGCGATGGTGGAAAAGTTGCTGTGCTGCAAGAGAAAATTTCAGAGGTTAAACAGATATTGGAAGACATTCCTAAGTTTATTGACCGTCCTGAGCAGCATGAGTATTTTCAAAGAAAATATGGATTAGATCCAAAACATAAAAAAGATAATCGGAATCTTGCATTAACCAAAACCGTAACAGCAGCAATGATTGCAAGGCAGAAGATAATGCAGGCGTATATTACGGAATCTCTGCAAAGACCGATTACAAGAATTACACCAATGATTGTTGATTATATCGTACAGGTCACAGGAATTGATGGGAAAACAGTGGAAAATGTGTTGGTGGAAACATATCCAAATGGTTCTGTTGGTGCGTTTATGACAAAATACTTTGAAATGGCATTTAAAGGACGTGATGAAGCCACAGAATTTGAAAAGGCTACGGTAGAATTGTTTCAGGACGTGTTTGGATATGAAGCAAAGCATGTAGGCCCGATTGGTCTTACACCGGATGTGCTTTTGTTATCAGACAGTGATGGTTATCAGGCGATTCTTGATAATAAAGCATATCATAAGTATACAATCAGTAATGATCATTATAACCGGATGGTTCACAATTATATCGAGAATTTGTCCAATTATAGTGACTCTTCAAAAAGGCTGGCATTTTTTTCCTATATAGCAGGCGGTTTTGGGAAAAATATCGATAAACAGATACAGTCGGTAGTTGATGCAACTGGAGTAAATGGTTCAGCAATCAGTGTTACAAATATGATTAAAATGGTTGAACAGCATAATAAAGTGCCATATAGCCATAAAAGACTGTCTGAAATTTTTAGTGTGAATCGGCAGGTATTGATGCAGGATTTGATTTAAAGGTACAGAGGTGATGTGATGGATAACCTTACAAAAGAGCAACGGCGGAAAAATATGCAACATATTCACTCAAAAGATACTAAGATAGAGGTTATTCTGCGGAAAGCGTTGTGGCAGAAAGGGTATCGCTATCGCAAAAACTACAAAGATATTCCAGGCAAACCAGATATTGCGTTGACCAAGTACAAAATTGCGATATTCTGCGATGGAGAGTTTTTTCATGGGAAAGACTGGGAAGTCTTAAAGCCGCGATTAGAGAAAAGCAATAACGGAGAGTATTGGATTAGTAAAATATCACGAAACCGGGAACGGGATGATGAGATTAACAAGAAATTGTTATTTGAAGGATGGACTGTAATTCGGTTTTGGGGAAATGATATTAAGAAAAATACCGATGAATGCGTGAGAGTGGTGGAGGAAACGGTGTTTGATGTAATGACAAATGTTTAAATAAAAAAGATGAAAAGGTAAGCACTAGATTAAGGAGGTATTGATATGGGAAATTTTACACCAACAAAGTGGAAATTGAAAGATTTGTTAGCAGATATTGATTGTGGGAAATTAAGACTGCCATCATTTCAAAGAGATTATAAATGGAAAGCGTCTAAAGTTAAAAGATTACTCGATTCTATTCAATGTGATCATCCTGCCGGCTCATTGCTGTTTTTGGCTGTTGATTATAATGATCCTATAATTCCTGAAAAATCATTTGAAAACACAACAAAGGATAAACAGGTGGCGAATGTTGAGCACCTTGTTTTGGATGGACAGCAACGATTGACATCATGTTATTGTGCATTTTACAATTTAGGAAATAAGAGTTACTTTTTAGATTATATTAGGTTGATGGAATTAGATAAAAATAGTAGTGTAGAAGAAATTGAGTTTGCTGAATTAATAATTGATAAAAAGCATATGGACTTTCCTGATCAAATGTTGGATAAGGGACTTATGCCATTATCATATATTAAAGATGCAAAGGCTATGCGTGAATTATTAAAACCATACAAAGATAGTATTAGAAAGAATCAAGAAAAAGAAGAAATTTATGATTTTTTGGATTGTAAAATAGGCGATTATCTAGATACAATATTTGAGTATGAATTTCCTGTTGTTATCTTACCAAAGGAACTGACATTAGATGCAGTATGCAAAGTGTTTCAAACAATTAATTCGACAGGACTAAAATTATCTGCATTTGATATATGTGTTGCGAAGTTCATGAGACAATCAATAGACTTGAAAAGTATGGTAAAAGATGCAGAGAAAACGAAATATGTAAAAAAAGTATTAGATGTTGATGAAACATTGGTGTTGCAAACAATTGCATTGTTATCAGGAAAGTCGCCCAAAAAGAGCAAATTGGCTGATGGCTTGGAAAAACATGATATTGATAATTACTGGAACCGCGTAATAGAAAGTATGTCTACAACAATGGGATTGTTGGATGATTTTGGAGCAGGGACGCGAAAAAGTTTATTTTTGCTACCATACAAACCGGTTATTCCATTATTTACAGCGGTTTTAGTTAATAGAGACTATAAAAATTTGAGAATTGATGTCAAAGCGAATATCGAGCAAAAAATCAAGTTGTTCTTTTTTTATACAGCATTGGTCTCGCGGTACACAGAGGGCACAGATAATAAATTAAAAGAAGATTATCAATTACTTCTCAAGTGGATTATAAGTGATCAAGAGCCATCAGGTGTTTCTGACGGAATATTATGGAATACACGTAAATATATTACGATTACTAAGAAGAGTGCTTTTGGTAAAGCGGTATTGTGTTTGATTAATGCTCAAAAACCTAGTGATTTTTACGAGAATAAGATAGTTGGAGTGGGTGAGAATATAGAAACATCACAAATTCATCATATTTTTCCAGAAGCAAAATATAAAGGAGTGGCTGGTGAAAGTATTAATTCAATATTCAATTACACATTTTTAACAAGTGAAGCTAATAATTTTATCAGTAATAAAGATACAAGAAAGTATATATCTGAAATTTTGCAAACAAGGTGTATTTCGGAAAAAACTTTTAAAGACGTGTTACATAAACATATTATTGATGAGGAATGCTATAAGTATTTTTGTTCGGAAGAGTATGAACAATTTTTGGAGAAAAGAGCGGAATGTATAAGAAAGAAATTTGTCGGAATGGGTATTCATATACAAAATGTTTCGAAAGAACAAATTGATGAAGCAGTTGATGATGAGGATTTGACAAGTGATACAGAATGATGTTATCTGTGATGATTTGCGTATATGGTTGGGTGCAAAACTTGAGAAAAATCCGAAAGTAATTATTAGTTTTGAGCAGAGGTAAAAATGGAAAATATGTCCGCTTTTGAATGTTGTTCATTTGTTCAATTAATACAGAATTAACTTTTGGTAAAAGTCTGAAATATACTAATGAGAAAGATGACGGAAAAATAAATGTTTAATATGCAGGGGATTTACGAATATAGTATCAATCAGAAAGATGAAAAAATTCGTGAGTTTGTCAAACCCGCTAGCGTAAGAATAAACAGCCTAAACATTCAGAATAATTCTTCAAAGGAGCAGTTAAACATAATATATAGGTGTTGGAATTAAATATATTAGTTTATGAAGAGTCGAAAGAAGATGTATTTGGTAGTTTGACTATTGATAATGTAAGAAAAATAGACAATTATAAGGGCTAATTAACGAGGTGAGTTAATGCGTAGAGAACCGCAAAAATGGGAATATAGTAGAGGAACGTCATTTTATAATAGTGACGATTATAGAAGTAAATTTTATAAGGGAAAATGGGAGAAAGCTTGGATAAAAGATCGAATACAATATGCCATTACTGACAGAATAAATTTATTTGAGGCTTTGTGGGATGGATATACAGATAAAATGGAACATATTCCTAAAAGTTTGTTCAAGTTTTATCCGTTTAATCAAAATAGTTTAAAATGTTTAGAAGCAAATGAAGTATTTATGAATGACCCTAATAATTTTAACGACCCATTTGATTGTGTGTTATGTGCGAACAAAATGGAATATTTGAAACAGTCGCTGGTGGAATATTTATCGGAAACTGATGCGGTGAATCGTGGTATATTGTCATTAGAAGAACTCAATAAATTAAAAAACAGCCATTGTGGAAGTGGGGAAAGGGAGAATGTCTATAGTACTTTTAATAGCGTAGTTAGTCACATATGTTATGATGCAGCTTTAAGAGAATTTCGGAAGGGTAGTGACGAGATTGGAGAAGCATTACATAGTTTTGCGATAAAATATCAACAGAGAATGAAAGAATTGCGTAAAAGCGTTGTGAGAATTACATCATTTTCAGATATTAACAAATTTAAACTGACATCCTACATGGAATTATGGTCTCATTATGCTCAGAATCATGAAGGGTTTTGCATTGAGTATGATTTGACAAAATCTATTATGGATAATAAGGAAAATGCAATGGTTCTAGGAGGGTTGCTACCATGCGAATACGGTGCTAGACAAGTTGTTTTAAGCAAAAGAAAAGTATATAAATATGTAAATAAGATACCATTTACAGCATATGAGCAAATGGAGTTTGAAAAAAGTATTTTGCTTTCTTTTCTGACAAAGTCTTCATCGTGGAAATATGAAAATGAGTGGCGGCTTTTAATACCTGTAGATATTTGCAAAATATATGGTAATATGATTCCGTTCTTTCCAATAAAAGCAATATATATTGGATGCAGGATGCCAATTGATAACCAAGAATATTTATATCGGTTTGCACAACGTAAGAATATTGATATTTATAATATGACTATGCATGAATACAATTTCGAATTGGAGGGTGATTATTCAAACAAAAATATAGATGAATATTTTGAACGAAAATATGAGAAAAGGCAAAGAAATTTAAGAGACAGCCGTTATAAATTTTGGAAGTATTAGCATTGAAAGATTAATGTTTGAATATAATTAGCTCAAGATTAGTTCAACATGGTTTGTTAAATATGCTTTGCTGGCTGAACTGCTGAATGTGGAGAAGAAGATATAAAAACTTGTCAGCAAAATGTAAGCAAAAAATCCTGAAAACTCGAAAAAACACTGGAATAAGTAGGATTATCATACAAGATACTTATTCCAACGAAATGGTAAACCACAATATATAGGTATCAGAATTGAGTTTGAGTAAATAGGTAAATCCCTACAAAGCCTGTAATTATGGGTTTTGTATGGATTTTTTATGTGTGAGTGGGTACGATTTGGGTACAAAATCTTATAAAAGTAAAAATAAATCAAAGTTAGGATCTGTGTGCATATTGATGATTCCCAATTGAGTATTAATTGCGGCTTGAATATCGTCTAATGTTTCAAAAGGAAGTTCTTGATTTAATATTTTTTCAAAATCTCCACCCATTCCAGAGATAATGCGTTCGTATTGTTTTTGTGCTTGAGAATTCCAGGAATTCCATAATTGAGGATTTAAAACAATATTTTCACTGTAGGTAGGAAGAGTCCAATTTAAAAAGCGCATTAACATAGCTTCATCAAGGTTGGCTATTTCATCAAAATAGGACTTTATTTTGTGGTAATCTATATTTAAGCAACTCATAATAAAATATGTGCAGTTATTATTTGGAATTACTGATAAAAAAACAGATGGTAATCTATCTTTTTCTTTTGAATATATATCAATTAGTTGTTCTCCGTTTAAGTTTGAAGCAGGAACATACATAGTTGTTACTGCAAATTGATATTGTTTACTAAATTTATAAACATAATTATGGAGTATATCAAAGGTATCATTAACATAGGATGAGTTGAAAATATTTATCATTGTTTTGACATCATTTCTTGATAAATCCATCATGCGATAATTTTCAATGAAAAATGAACTTTGTAGTATAGAAGGATTTTCCTTTATACAATTTTGTAGAGAAGTGATAACGCGCTCTTTTTTATGATATTCTTGTGCAACCATTCTATATGCATATAAAAAATTTTGTTTGATTTCATTTTGATATTCTTTAAGTTCGATATCCTGAAAAAGAAATGTATCATGATATTCACAAAATCCGTAAAAAGTTGTAGCTTTGTTTTTACTTATTTTTTTTATAATGGAGCCGTTTCTAACCTTATTCAACAGATCTGTTACCATGACGTGATCTGATTCTGAAATACGAGACAAAACGCCATTGTTTTGTAAAGCATGAGCATTTTTGATTGGAAGTTTACATTGACTTTTATCGGGATACATACATATCTTAAAATCAGTTTTGTCCATCATGTTTTGCAAAATAGCATTTATACGTTGAGGATTATTTAGTATATCTTCCGAGTAGGGTGTAGAAGAAGTAAACATTTTCTTTTTACAACATTCCTTGAATTTTTTCCCACTTCCGCAAAGACAAGGTTCAGAGTTATTGATTTTGATATTTTTTCCCATAAATAGTTTCCTCCGTTAAGAATTAAGGATTTTGGGATTTAACCCCATCTTATCCATAGCATCATCATGTGTCTTCTGAATTTTTAATCTATCCTGCCATGCCTCCGATTCCGGATAAATATCCATCCAAAGATTAAAGTCAGCTTCCGCCTTCAGCAGAGCTTCCCCACGTTTTTTCACATCTTTGATTTCACTACATTTCTCGACTTCATCCATATATTTCTTATAGCGTTCTAACCATGATTGCATCAGCGATAATGTTCCAAAGTTGATTGCTACCATATCATTTCCGTCTTTATCCTGATATTCAAATAATGAACCGTCATACTGGCGAAATACCTGAAACAGTCTATGCATGGCTTTTACACCATCAAAATCTGAATTTGCAAGTACTTCGGGATTGACCGCAAGTGCTTCTGCTATTTTTTCAAGGGAAGATGGTTTCGGATTTCTTCTGCCACTCTCGTAAGCACGAATATAGGCTTCGCTTGCACCAACCATTTCTCCTAATTGTCTTTGAGTTAGGTGACGTTCCTGACGGATGCGTCTTATATTTTCGCCAACTGTCATTGTGATTTCCTCCTGCTTTAAAGCTATGGATGTTTCAATATCATATATAGCATACCACACAAGATAAAAAAATAAAAGAAAAAAGATATTGACACGAAACAAATGTTACGATATTATAAAAACGAAACAAAATGATACTATACAGAAGCAAAGAGAGGAAAGAACACTATGAACGAAAAAATTTACTACAGTGCAGAAGACATTGCAAAGATGCTCGGTGTGAGCATGGGAAAATCCTACAAGATTTTACGAGAAATGAATAAGGAGCTTGCCGGAAAAGGTTTCCTTACAATCGCAGGCAAAATTCCGGTGGAGTATTTTCGTGAGAAATGGTACGGCGGAGCCAAGGAGGTGAGTGCATGAGCTGCAGTGCAAAGCGAGATCCAAACGGTACATGGCATATCCAGTATCGGTGGACAGACTGGACGGGAACCAAGAAGAAATTGAGATGGTATAACAGGGAGAATTGGTAGAACTGGATGCAGAAAAGGTACTGACGATTCCAAGAAAAATCCGCTCTGTTGAAGTTGTGAAGCGTGGGTTTATGAGCAATTTCCTGTTTCAGAATATCAGTAACATCTTTGGGGCGCCGAAGGAAGTCATTGATATTATCACAAAGTTTGAACCAATAGAAGAACCAAAGAGCAAGGTAAATCTGACGGAGGAAGTGCAGAAAGATCTATCGCTGGATGAAAATGGGGAAGTGGCTCTTAGTGATGAATTTGTGATTGGAAGAACACAGGATGTTTTTGGCGATAAAATTTATGATGTGACATCTCAGGTACAGGAAACAATGACGCAGATGGAGCAGGCACCGGACAAGGCGCAGAAAGCCATCGACAAACTGAAAGAAGCGGTAAAACAGAGTGCGGTCAAGGCAGTCGTGGATGCAGCACAGTCTACCTACGGTTCTGATATGAAAGCAGTCGATAAAAGACAGATTGAATCAAAACTGAACCATGAGGCAGATCGGATGATAGATAACTACGGTGCTCCGAAAATCACTGTAGAACTTCGAAAAACTGGTGAAGTCATTTCGGAAAGAACCGTTGGTACATATATGCGCCAAATGGGAATTCGTGCTCAGTGGAGCAAACCATGGACGATCACCACAAAAGATTCCGATTTCAGCACTGAATTACAAAATATCCTTGATGAGCAATTTAATCCTGATCGTCCGAATGCAGTCTGGTGTTCGGATATTACCTACATCTGGACAATAGATGGATTTGTCTATCTGACCAGTGTTATGGATTTATTTTCCAGAAAAATCATAGCCTGGACGCTTTCAGAAACACTGGAAGTATCTTGCGTGATTGATACTATAAACAAAGCCAAAGCTCGCCGAAATATCGATCAACCATTAATTATCCATTCGGATCGTGGCAGCCAATATGTTGCAAAGGAATATAAAAAAGCAACCGAAAATATGCAGCACAGTTATTCGAAGAAAGCTTTTCCGTGGGATAATGCATGCATTGAATCCTTTCATTATATTATCAAACGTGAATGGCTCAATCGCTTTAAAATTCGCGACTATAAGCAGGCATACCAGTTGATTTTTGAATATCTGGAAGCTTTCTACAATACGAAACGAATTCATAGCCATTGCAACTATATGTCGCCAAACGAATTCGAACGAGTGTATGAAAGAACGCACACTGAGGCTGAGCTTCTAGCAGGTTAAAATAGGGAGAAATTTCTCATTTTAACTTGTACTAAATCTTGACATAGGACCAGTTTGAAATGGAGGGCTGATTATGATGAAAGCATTAAATGAAAAAATAAATAATTTATATCAAAGCCAAAATAAGAATATGGGCGGAAAAGGTTTGTTATGGATGGCCTTGATTTTTGCTGCTTTAAGCTGTTATTTCTTTATGCCTAATATTTTTTCTGAGGGAGTGATTGATAGAGGTGTTTTTAGATATTTAATAATTGCATTTGCTTTTTTTGCGACATTGTCGTTCACTTCATATTTTTACATATATAGTAATAGAAGTAATATTAATAAGGATACGGCGCAAACTTTAAGAGGTAGAATGAACAATTCAAAAGGATTGGCCTATGTAGCTACGAGTAATTCGACGAATTTAAAATGGTGTCCTTGGGAATTAGGCTATTTTGATGGAAAGAAAAATAGTAGATGTTGTATTTTACCAATTATGGAAAGCCAAAACTTCAATGGACAGGAATATTTAGGATTATATCCTTATCTAGAATATGCCGAATACAGTAATAAAAATCAGTATGAATTTTTGGTGGATAATCAAGAAAATGATGAATATGTAATTTTACGAGAGTGGCTTAATGGAAAAGAACCATATAAACACTAGGAGGTGGAGATGATGGAAAATAAAATCAAACACTTGGAGTTTATTCAATCTACGATAACAAGAATGAATCAAAATTCTTTTCAAATTAAAGGGTGGATGATTACATTGGTATCTGCATTATTAGCACTTTATGCTAGTAGTGAAAGGGTAGTATATATTCTTATAGCAATTGTACCGGCAGTTGTGTTTTGGTTTTTAGATGCATACTATTTGCAGCAAGAACGTCGATTTCGAGGAGTATATAATGATGTGGCTGGATTATCACCAGATAATTGTAGGATAAATGTTAGAGAATTTGAAATACCAATACAGAAATATCAAGGTGGAAAGTATTGTTATTTTAATGTCCTGTTTTCAATGACGATTTTTCCATTATATGGAATTGCTATAGTTGGACTTGTTATTGCGTTTGCTTTATTATTTTAGGAGGAATGAAAGATGGGAACAAAAATATTTGTGTCATATAAATATGCGGATGGAAATGTATACCCAGTTCCATATATTTCTGATTATCAACCAAAGGTTAGAGACTATGTGACTTGGCTTGAAAAGAAATTTACAGATAGAACTGAGCACATATATAAAGGTGAATATGATAATGAAGATTTATCAGATAAATCTGATGAATATATTTGGGCGAAGCTTAAAGATAAAATATATGACAGTACAATAACGATAGTTCTTATTTCTCCTAATATGAAAGAGGCATATAAGTGGGATAGATCACAGTGGATTCCATGGGAAATTGCATATTCTGTTAGAGAAACTACTAGAAACGATTATACTAGCCATGCAAATGCTGTTTTGGGAGTGATTTTACCTGATAGAAATAACAGATATGGATATTATGATTCGTTGAGTCTGTTTAAAATACTGGAAGAAAACATAAAGATAGGATACATTCCTGTTGTAAAATGGGACGACTTTAAATACAATTGCGATACCAGTACTTAATGAACTGGGAAAAAAACTATCAAAAAATAAAACTTCTTTTGATGAATACAACTACTTTGCCATTATTTATTTTATCTTTCAAATGTACAAATCTGTTGATAAGAAGCTTGATTGTGTAAAAGAGTTATACACAACTTGGAATGAGCGTGAGCATGAGTATGATATTAGGATGTCAAACGGAATAGTTTTTGATGCGGCTAAGGTTGAGGTGAATTTTATATCTTCAATTAATCAGTACGTAGATTTTTTGGGACAAATTAGAAGAAAAGAGGAGAAACTTTTTTTTCGAGGACACAGTAAAGTTTCTTATGATTTGAAACCGTCTTTATTTCGAAAAGAAGAATGGTTATCAAATGAAAAGAAAATGTATTTAGAATTAATGGCGAAATGTCCTTATGAATTCGAACGATTAGAATCACATATAGAAAAATTGGCAGAAATGCAACACTACGGTTTGCCAACAAGATTGTTAGATGTCACTCAGAATCCATTGGTTGCACTCTATTTTGCATGTGAATCCCAGCATTCGTATTATGGCGAAATAATAATTTTTTCACAGAGTTTGGATTCTATAAAATATTTTCAAAGTGATACTGTTGCAATGCTAGCATCCCTTCCTTTGTTTACTAAAGATGAGCAAATGCAATTTTACCATTCAAGTTTTGTCAAGTCTTCAAATGTGAATGATTTTAATGATAAAGTTGAATGCCTTGTTCACGAGGTGAGAATGGAACGTCCTGGTTTTAAATCGGAAATAAGAGCAGAGGATATAAGAGATGTTGTTGTTTGCATTCCTGCAAGGAAGAATAGAAGAATTGATAATCAAGAAGGTGCATTTATTGTTTGCGGACTGCTTGAGGAAACATATGGTGGTAAAAAGTATAATACATTATCAAATTTGCGATTAAAGCTGGATAATAAAAAGATTACAATTTGCATAATTGATAAAAAAACGGAATTATTAAAAGAATTAGAAAGTTTGGGGATAAATAAGGCAAAGATATATCCAGAAATAGATGATGTGGCAGATTATATAAAAACACACATTGACACAACTGTATAAATATTAAAAATCAATATAAAGCAAAGGGAGGTGTCTATAATATGAGCAAAACCCCAACAGCCTTATCCCCCTGGGATTCTATGCTAAAACGAATTGTATGGAAGCAATTAGGAGATATTCGAAACAAAAAAATACTTGACTTTGGCAGTGGCATAGGAGTAACAGCGGATTACTTAGGAAAAAACAATGATGTTATTGCTATTGAACCAAATGAGGAAAGTGTGGCGGCACGGTGGACAAATAATCAATACACGCAAATGATTGGAAGCGTGGATAGACTGTGTGAATTTGCGGATGAAACCTTTGATTTTATTATCTGTCACAATGTATTAGAGTATACAGAAGATAGAGCAGATATTGTCAGAGAGTTTGCTAGAGTTTTGAAACCACATGGGAAAATTTCAATTGTAAAGCACAATCGGGCAGGGAGGGTAATGCAGATGATAGTGCTTTTAAATGATTTTGAAAAGGCAAATAGTTTGTTGTCAGGAAATGATGGAATGGCGTCAAAGTATGGAGTGATTCATTATTATGAAGATGCAGATATAGAAAATTGGTGTCCTGAGCTTACAATTACGCAGACGCGCGGTATCAGGACGTTTTGGGACATGCAGCAGAATCAGGAGATCCACAAAGATGTTGGCTGGCAGGAAAAAATGATAGAGATAGAGATGCGTGTATCCGACATGAAAGAGTATCAGGATATTGCTTTTTTTCATCATTTGATACTTGAGAAAACCAATAAAAAGAGAGTAATGCAATGCCCCCATTGACAAAACCCTCAATTCATGTAAAGATGAGAGAAACCCTTTCTAAACGGCAAGGGCAAAATGTAAAATTGGAGGACAAAAAATGAAAGTAGCAACAGCTTATGAAAATGGAGAAGTTTTTCAGCACTTTGGTCATACCAAACAGTTCAAAGTGTATGAAATAGAGGATGGTAAAGTTGTGTCATCTGAAATTGTAGAAACAAATGGACAGGGTCACAGTGCTCTGGCAGATTTTTTGCATGAACAGGCGGTTTCTACAGTAATTTGCGGAGGCATTGGCGAGGGTGCACAGGCGGCACTCACAGAACAGGGAATTGAGCTGTTTGCCGGTGTCAGTGGACAGGCAGATGAGGCAGTAGAAAAATATATCAAAGGGGAACTTACTTCTACTGGTGCCAATTGTGATCATCACGGTGAAGAAGGTTCCTGCGGCGGACACGAAGATGGCGGATGTGGTTCTGCATGTGGGGGCGGCTGTGGTGGCTGTCACAGTAAACCGCCTTTTGAGGGCAAGAATGTAGGAAAGACGATGAGGGTACATTACAAAGGTACATTTAATGATGGAACGCAGTTTGATTCTTCCTACGACCGTGGTGAGCCTCTGGAGTTCGTTTGCGGTGCGGGCATGATGATTTTAGGATTTGATAAAGCAGTGGCAAATATGGAAGTTGGACAGATTGTGGATGTTCACTTGGAACCATCAGAAGCGTATGGCGAAGCGGACCCCGATGCGATATTTACAGTGGAAGTTGATAAAATGCCAGGAGCGGAGACGTTGGAGGCCGGACAGCAGGTATATCTTCAAAATATGTACGGACAGCCGTTCCCGGTAAAAGTTACAGCCAAAGATGAAAGCACGATAACATTTGATGCGAACCATGAGATGGCTGGCAAAGAGTTAAATTTCCAGATTGAAATTGTAGAGATTTTATAGGAAAACCGGTAAAGGGAAAGTGAGGGCACTATGGAACTTGAAATAAGCGTAGAAGATTTGTTAAACAAAAGAAAAATTGAATCAGACCGCATAGAGTTTAAAGCAGGATGGAACCCGGATGACATCTATCATAGTGTTTGTGCATTTGCAAATGATTACAACAATGATGGTGGTGGATATATTGTTGTCGGTGTTGAAGAGAAAAATGGAATAGCAGTACGTCCGGTAAAAGGAATTCTGGAGTACATGTTGGATGAAATTCAAAAAGAAATGCTCAGTTACAACAATATGATTTCTCCACCATATTTTCCCAAAGTGATTCCGCTAGAAGTTGATGGAAAATGGATTCTTGTTATTGTGGCGAGAACCGGACAGCAGCGTCCTTACAAATCACCAGAACATGTTACCGGTAAAAAAGACAAGAAGTATAATTATTATATTCGTTATCTAACCAGTTCTGTTAAGGCAAATGCTGAGCAGGAAAGGGAATTGATTAATATGTCAGACCAGACTCCTTATGATTGCAGAGCGAATCATAAGGCTATTTTTGATGACATTTCACCTGTCCTTTTGGAAGATCATTTGAGAAAAACAGGTAGTAAATTAGCAAAACAAGTTAAAGAACGGGGTGTAGAGGAGATATTAGAAGATATGCAGTTACTGGTAGGACCGCCGGAACTACGTTATATTCAAAATGTGGCAATCATGATGTTTTGTGAGCATCCGGACCGTTTTTTCCCATACACCTATGTTCAGATGACGTCATTTCCGCAGGGGAGTATAGAAAATCCAAGTGTAAGCGAGGATTTTCCTAATATTACAGGTTCCGTACCACAGATGATTCAGGCAACAATGGAACGATTTAGAAATCTTTTTATACGAGAAAAAGTAATCAAGGTTCCAAATCAAATGGAAGCTTTGCGGATTATGAATTATCCGTATCAGGCAATTGAGGAGGCTGTTGTTAATGCTTTTTACCACAGAGATTATATGTCTTGTGAGCCTGTTACAATAGAGATAGAGCCGGATTGCATTAATATTATGAATTTCCCCGGAATCGACCGGTCCATTTCCGAAAAGACGATAGCAGAAGGTAAAAGATTTGTTTCAAGACACTATCGTAACAGAAGATTGGGAGAATTTTTGAAAGAGTTGGATTTGTCAGAAGGTCATTCCTCCGGTATTCCGACAATACAAGAAGAACTGGAAAAGAACGGTTCTCCACGGGCAGAATTCTTTACGGATGAAGATAGACGAGCTATGAGGATTAGGATTCCGATTCATCCGACGTTTTTGGAAGAAGACAAAAATGTCATAGAAAATGTCATAGAAAATGTCATAGACATTTCAGAAAAACGAATTCGAGAGTGTATACCAAGCTACTCAAAGAAAAAAGCTGCTAGAGCATTTGAAATTGTAAAAATGATTTCAGATAATCCCAAAGTATCCATTGGTGAAATGAGAATCGAGTTGGATGTGACAGATAGAACAATTGCCAGATATATATCCGAGCTAAAGGAACATAATATTATAGACCGTATAGGACCGGATAATGGTGGCTCATGGAAAATCTTGTTGTAGTAAATGTAAATAAATAATGATATTGAAAGACGATTGCGAGAAGAAATTATGAAACAAATTATAATTATAGTACTGGGCTTAGCCTGGGGAGTAGTTAGTTTCTTTTGGCTGGGGTATAGTATATTAACGCTAGGAAACTTTATGGAAGAACAAGGTTCATTAGACTATGTCGCTGAAGGGGAGTCGATGCGCATATTTGGATTACTAGGCTGCATTTTATATATCATGGTTTTTGCGCCCATATTATTTTTCTTATATAAACGAAAACACTATTTATATAGTTTTTTAGTATCAATGCTTTTGGGTGGAATTATTCCTGGTATTTATATATTTGTGCTTAGATGACAAAAGGAAAAATAACGAAAAACTGAGACCGTATTGATATCCCATCTGCCAAGCAGACAGGTTAAATATCAATACAGTCTCATTTTTTACAAATACGGCCGCATGGATTGCTGCAATTTTTCTTCGGTGTCGATAATTTCTTGTGTAAGATGTTTTACTTTATCATCCGCTGCCGGATACTGGTTTAAGTAGCGGTACAGGGATTTGATTCCCATGTTGCAGCCATCGGTAATCAGGCTGGCAATGCCACAGTCCGGGTTTTCGCCCATGGTTTTGAAATTGCTTTTCATTTTTGCCATTGCTTTTGCCATGGGGGCAGGTTCTTTGCCCTCGTCATGGTAATTGGTTAGCATTTTGTGGGTGTCGTCGCCGAGACGGCAGTGAATGTCGTGGCTGTCTTTGAGGGCACCGCGCAGACCATCGTTTTGCACATGGTCCATAACATCATCAATTGAGGAAATGCCCATTTTGATGCCGGCATTGCATTCCCGTAATAATTTAACCGAATCATCTTCCATAAAAATACCTCCTTTGCGGTTGCTTTTCGTTAGTGTTTGCTGCAAAGGAGGAAATTATTCAAAAGAGATTAGTAAAAGAAAATCTGCCACAGATTTGCCTATAATTTTCTATATAAATATTGTAATATAATTGTATTAGACTGTATGAGAAGAGGGTATCGATTGAAAAGAAGAAAAAAAGAGTCGGTTTTACTGTTTGCAGCGCTCTTTATTACCGGGATGCTTATTTATGCCGGCTTGGCAAATTGGGAGCGGACACCGCATCTGTATGAGTATGACAAAAAAAGTCTGGCGAAAGAAATAAAAGCAGCAGATGCGAACCGTCAGGCGTCAAAGGAAGAGGATGCAGAATCCAAGACAAGAAAAGAGCCGAAAAAGCAGTGGAAGCGTCAGGAGAAAAAAGATAATTCCATAAAAAAACAAAATACATCAAAGGCAGATAAAAAGCAAACGGATGGAACGGGGGATGAGTCTGTTCCCGGGGGAAAAGACGGCGGAAGTGGTGTGCCGGATTTGCCGGATCAACAGGTGACAGAAGGTGATGGAGGACAGCAGCCGGAAGAAACGGTAGATGATGCCAAGGCGACACAAACGCCGAAACCTTCCGCAGAGCCGGATGATAATCCGAAAAACACGGAGAAGCCTGAGGAGACAGACCGTATTATTTCCCTTTCCTGCGAGTGGAGTGAAAAGGACAATCTTCTTTATGGTAAAGATATTTCCATGGATGGTATGAAGGTGACTGCCAAATATGAGTCCGGGAAAACGAGCCGGCTGGCTAAAGGAGCTTATGTGGTTCGCGGGTTGAACAATAACTCTGTTGGAAAGCATAACATGACAATTTCAAGCGGTGGAGCAGAGTGCCGGATTTCTTATACAATTAACAATTATACGAAATCTCTGACCTATTCATGGCCGACAAAAGATGAGTGTTATACAGAAGAAGATTTTTCGGATGGAGCACTTACCGTTCAGGTTTTGATGGCAGATGGAACCAAACAGGAAATTACCAAATATGAAATTACCGGATATAATGAAAAATTATTTGACAAGCAGCAGGCTTTCACAATTACATATAAAGATAAAGTAATTGACAAAACATTTACTGCTACCGGAACCTGTACATTTCATATGAGAAGTATGAGGATTCGCTGCTATTATTATCGTGATGAGTCGCTTACCGATTTGGCAGGAAGTTATTCGTATGCGGGAAATTATGATTATTACTCAGATGAGAGAGTAAGTTTAAATGCTTTTCGAAAAGATGATTTGCAGGATAAAGATACGATGTATAATAGTAAAAAATATGTTCTCAAATCAGTGGAGATGGAAGAGGCAGATGCAAGCGGTGTTTATGCCAAAAAAGCCACACCGTATCTTGTAAAAGAGCGATTCTTTTATGGAATTCGAATGACCAAAATATATGTGTTGTCTAATTAGCACACGTATTTTTGATAGAAAGAAAGAGAGGATGGATTTGTAAAAATGAAGAGAAAAAGAAATCAGTTATTTGTTACTGCATTGACGGCAGCAATGGCGGTTAGTCTGCTTTCACCGGCGGAGCCGGCTGCAGCAGCAAAAAAAGTGAAGTTTAATGTAAAAAAATTGTCACTTACCGTAGGAAAAAAGAAGACATTAAAGATTAAAAATGCAAAGAAAAAAGCGAAATGGTCGATTAAATCGGGCAAGGATAAAATTAAATTGCAAAAGAAAAAGAAAGCAAGTGTTGTTGTCGCCGCAAAAAAAGCAGGATCAGCAAAAGTACAGGCAAAGGTTGGTAAAAAGAAGTATGTATGCAAGGTTGTTGTAAAAGCAAAAACAGTTAAAAATGGTACATCAGCAGGCACTAAAACAACAAATAAGCCGGCAGATACAAAAAATGCCACGAAAAATCCTTCGAACGGACAAAATAATGCAGCTACACAGCCAACAAACAATCCTTCGAAAGACAACCCATCAAAGGATAATCCTGCGAATCCGACAGCTACACCGGCGGCTGATCCGGATGTGCCAAAGAAAAATGAACAGGATGTGAAAAAATTACAGGCATTGATTCAGACTTTGAATCAAAAGGGCGCCGATATTTCGGCTAATTTAGATGACGAATCCGTTTATCATTGGAATAAAGAAGGACGTCTGACGGAAATCTACTGGGGCGAAAAGAAAATTATCGGTGCGGAAATGGCGGACTTTAATGAGTTTACAGCACTCGAAATTCTGGATATCAATAACAATAATATTTCCGGGACCTTTTATGTCGGAGATTTGGCAAATTTGAAGGAATTAAAATGTTACGGAAATAAGATTGATAAGTTGGTTTTGGACACAAATAAAAATTTGCAGGAGCTTGACTGCCATAATAATCAGATTTCGAATACGATACGCTTAAATGACAGCAAGAATCTGGAACGCCTTTATTGTTCGAATAACAAAATAACAGAACTTGATGTGTCCGGCTGTGATAAACTGCAGGATGTGGACTGCAGTAACAATCTTATGAGCAGCTTGAATGTTTCTGATTTGCCTTCATTAAAGAGTTTGAATTGCAGCCGCAATATGTTAAAAGATGACAACTTAATTTTGACAGGAAGTATCGGACTTATTAATTTGGATTGCTCATTAAACGGTACGAATTATGATTTTATTAATTTGAACTTAGCAGGTTTTACAAAACTGGAATCCCTGAACTGTTCTGAGCAGCCGGAAGATGGTGGTACTTCGGCAGATGATACGATGGAATTTGACATCTCGGCATGTACCGGTCTGAAGACTTTGAATTGCTCATATTGTTCGATTGAAACATTGGATGTTTCAAATTTGTCAAATCTTGAAACAATTGATGCTTCCGGATGTAATTTATCCGAAATCACATTGGATGGAGCGGTAAAACTTTCATCATTGAATATTAACTGCAACGAAATTACGGATTTGCATATTCCTGAGACAAATGAAATCAAAACACTTGATTGCAGTGAAAGTTTAGGAATTGAAACAATTAATTTTGCAGTATTAACAAAGTTAGAGTCATTGGATGTATCGGATTCTTATGTGCCGGAGCTTGATTTTTCAATCTGTCCGGATTTGCAGGTGTTAAATGCAATGAATACAGGTTTTGGTAATCCTGATGCTACAACAGATAATGAAGATTTACCAAATATTGATATTGATTTGAAGTCAAATGCTAAATTGAAAGACATTGATATGTCAATGGTTAATGTAAATGTACTTACTTTGCCGGAAAATGACATCGTTGCAAATCTTTCCGCTTCAAACAGTGCGGTTACGCAGATTGTGAATCTTGAGAAACAGTTAGGGCTGGAAACATTAAATATTGCCGGCACAGGAATTTCTGCGTTGGATTTATCAGCGAATACAAACTTGAAACAGGTTAGTTGTACAGAGAGCCAGAAGACCGGAATTACCGGAGTGGATGAGAGTATAATTTATATTGTTCCCGATGATTCCGACGATGGCGAAGACGGCAATGAAGATGGAGACGATGGAGAAGATGGCAATGAAGATGGAGACGTTGAATTAGAATAAGGGGTAAATATGGACGCAAAGGAAATTCAAGAAAAAATTGATATTCTTCAAAAGGAAGTTTCGACTGTTATCAAGGGAAAAGATGAGGTCATTCGAAAGGTGATAATGGCGATTTTAGCTTCCGGTCATGTGTTGTTGGAAGATGTTCCGGGGCTTGGAAAAACAACGCTTGCGAAAGCATTTTCTAAAGCACTTGGATTTGCAAACAAACGAATCCAGTTTACACCGGATACGATGCCGAGTGATATTGTAGGAATGTCAATTTATAATGAGCAGACAAATGCTTTTGAATATGTTGAGGGAGCAGCGGTGAATTGCAATCTTCTATTGGGAGATGAGATTAACCGTACTTCATCAAAAACACAGTCTGCATTGTTAGAGGCGATGGCAGAGGGTTGTGTCACAGTGGATGGTGTGACCCACCAGCTCCTTGAGCCATTTGTTGTTATGGCAACTCAGAATCCGGTTACCAGCGGCGGAACGCAGGCACTGCCTGATTCGCAGTTAGACCGATTTATGATTTGTTTGTCTATGGGATATCCGGACGCTGAGAGTCAGTTAGCTATTTTAAAAAATGTGTCTGACAGAGATTTGATTGAAAAGGTGCAGTCGGTTATGACGATCGAAGATATAAAGCAGGCCAAATCTTATGTGAAAAATATGCAGGTAAAGGATGAAATCCTTCGGTATATCATCTGCTTATGTGAGAAAACGAGAGAACATGAGCATGTGGAACTTGGCATTAGCCCGCGTGGCGTTGGGGCACTTGCAGAGATGGCAAAATCATTCGCATTGTGTGAGGGAAGAACGTATGTTGTACCGGATGATGTCCTTGCGATTTTTCCGGATGTATGTGCACACCGTTTAATTTTAAATACAAAGGCACGCAGGGAAAATGTAACAGCATATGAGATTTTGGAAGAAATTGCACAGCAGACTGAAAAGCCGAAACTGCTGAGAAAATAGCAAAAAACATAAATGGCAGACAACAAGGAAAGGAAGAGATTATGAGAGCAAAAATCGGGTACATGGCAATTCTTGTCTTAATGGGCTTTCTCTATTTATGGACTAATGTGGCCGTGACATTTTATCTGTTCTTTGGACTTTTGTTGTTTGCCATTTTGTCTTTTTTGCTTAATTGGTATGCAGCGAGACATTTGACAATGCATTTGCAGGTGAAGCAAGATTTGAATCAGGTAAGCACGATATTGATTTGTGTAAAAAATACAGGAATTATTCCCTGCTTCCGGGTGTCAATGAAAGGAACGATTGCAAACTGCCTGACAGATTCTTCCTTTTGTTTTAATCAGGAGTTATCAGTAGCACCGAAGCAGGAAAAAAAGGTGGAATTTGCTGTTGAAAGCTTCTATTGTGGAAGAATTGAAGTGGAAACAGACGAATTTATTGTTCGAGATTTTTTTGGTATCTTTGGGTGCCTCGTAAAAAATCACGAAGTGTTGGTTTATTATGTGTATCCGGATGGGGCGGATGAAGGTGAATATCATTTAGAAGAAATGACACCGGCAGCGCAGAATATGGAAAATCGTTATCTGCGCAGGAAAGGTAATGATATCACAGAAATACTCGATTTAAGAGACTATCAAAAGGGTGACAGCATTAAGACGATTCATTGGAAATTATCGAAAAAAATGGGGCATAAGATTGTCCGCGAATTGGATACGCCGGCAAATCAGGAAACAATAGTTTTGTTTGCACTATCGGATAGAAATATAGATAAGCCTTGGTATCGGGATTCGTTAGTGAAAATGATTAGTCAGGTGTCAAAGAATTTATTGGAAAATGATCAATTTTTTGATAGTGTAGTTTTTGAAAAAAAAGGGTTGTCTCATATGACATTTAGTGTAGAAGAGGGCTGCACAAGAGAACGATATGAGAGAACAATTTTAGATGGAAATATAAGTTTTATGCAGTCGTTTGTGGATGATTATCTGATGCATCACAATGTATTGCATAAATATTCACATATAATTTTGATTACGGATGACGAAATAACGGACTGGTGCATGGAAAATGCCAATGTCAGACAGGTTATGGTTTCGGCATCTTAATTGGGAAGAGGAAAGAACGTGGAGAATCAAGGATTTCGACTGGTAGAAGAGAAAAAACAGAAAAAAAGTTTTTTTGCCCTGATTTTATCGATATTTACCGTGGCGGGCATTCTTTTTTGTGTGCAGCAAATGTTTGTGGATACAAAATGGTGGTTTATTTCGATGGTTGTGTCCGTTCTTTGTTGTCTCGTTATATTTTCCACAAAAAGCACAAAAATTGTGTTGGTTTATTTTGTGTTGGGAATCCTTTTGCTTTTTGCATTTCGCACGATATGGATTTCCGGTGCACTGGATTTTGTAAATCAGGTGACTGCCGGATTTAATGCTGTGACCGGGGAATCAGTTTTCTATTTTGTTGTACCGAATTATATGAACAGAGAACTTGCTACGGTGGTATTCTTTTGTCTTACGGCGTGGTTTATATCCGGGTATTTGACAATTGCAATCAAAGGAAAACACTGGGTTCCTGTCCTTGTTTTCTGGGCAGCGCTTGTATCTTTGGCTGTATTTTTTGAAATGCCGTCTGCATGGTGTGTTGGTGCAATGGCTTTTTTGTCATTAGCAGGGATATATGCCCACTCGCATACGAAAGTGGATGAAGAAAAAAATTATTTGGCAGCATTTTGCAAAATGGTTGTTATAGTGGCTGTTTTTATCTGTTTTACATGGAACCGGCAGCTTTATCACAAAAATGAAATCATAGCAGATTTGAAGGAAAATATAACAGAGGAAGCGAATGCGATACGATATGGGGAAAAAGATTTGCCGGAGGGAAAAATTAAAGAGGGAATTGCCTTGAGCGAGGAAAAACGTCTGACTGTCTTTGCAAGCGAAAAGGGCAAGTATTATTTGAAGGGATATGTAGGAAGTGAATATCATGAAAACCGGTGGGAACCATTAGAAGGAAAAGAATACGGGGAAAAATACGAGGGAATATTTAATCGGTACCGGTCGGATGGATTTCATCCACTTGCTCAGTTGTACAGTTACTGTGAGGCGGCAGGCCGCCAGCAAAACGGATTGGAAAAAGAGGAGAAAGAAGGAACGATTATAGTTGAAAATACAGGGGCTTATGAAAGGTATCAGTATTTGCCTTACGGTGTGGATTTTTCGAGTATTCAGTCGTTGGATACCCTTTACCGGGATTTGAATTTGCAAAAAAAATTCTGGAGCAATCGTGAAGATGAAAAAAATACATACAAAATTTGCATGATAGATGAAGATTCTCTTTTGAAAACGGCGGGAGTTGACTGGCAGAAACAGACGATTACAGACGAAAAGGTGCGCGCCTATGCGGATATGGAAATGGATTATCGAAAGTTTGTAAAAAAACATTATCTTGCCCTTTCAAAAAAGGCCAAAGAAGAGGTTGCACCGTATGTTCCTCAAAAGAAAGATAATTTGGTTTCGTATATTGAAAAAATTAGAAGCTCTTTAAAAAATGCGGGAAAAGAGAAAGGTGACTGGGATGCCCTGCAGTATGCTTCTCTTGGTACGCTTGCATTTCGCGCGGCGAATATCCCGGCGAGATATGTGGAGGGATATGAGGCAGTTACTTCCGATGAAAAAGATGCTAATGGAAATTACCGTGCGGACGTGACCGGGCAAAATGCGCATGCATGGGTGGAAATTTACTGTGATGGTGTGGGGTGGCTTCCCGTGGATGTGACACCGGGACATTATGATAAGATTACGGTGAAAGCAAAACAGCAGAAGAAAATAGAAAAACAGCAGACCTCAATTTCGCAGAAGGTTACGAAAAAGAAAGAAAAACCAAAACAAAATGAGGCACCGAACAAATACTTATCGTGGCAGCAAATTATTTTATGGATCGTAATTTGCATTTTTGCTGTAAGTTTTCTTTTCGCAGGAGTGCTTGCAATTCGCAGAAAGGCTATAGTCTACAAGCGTAGAAAAACACTTATGCAGGCAGATACGGCAGCGGATTACCGATTTATAATTTCATATTTGACCACGTTATTTGCCTATTTAAAACTTTCCGAAGAAGATTTGCCACGGGAGATACGAGAGGGCATGGAACGTTTCTGGTTTGATGAGAACGGTGAAATAACGGAGAAAGAGTTATCACAATTAAGAGAATATGGAAATGAAATTCAGAATACGATGTGGCAGGAATCTTCCTGTATTAAAAAATTAGTTCTTCGCTTCTGGCATTGTTTTGAATTTCCGTTCTGATAAGAAAACCGAGGGATTAAATCTTCCCTCGGTTTTTTAGAAATGTTTCCGCACACTGTGCGTAGCAGGCAGCCCCAATCGGGCACACGTCCTCATTAAACAGAGCCTTTGGATGGTGCACCGGGTAATCGCCGCGCTCATCTTCAAAGCCGGCAGACAAATACATATACGTACTTGGAATTTTGTTTGCAATCGAGGCAAAATCTTCCGAAGCAGGTGCGGTGATATCCGGATAACCGTTAAGGGACGGAATTGCAAGCTCTTTCATGGCAGAGACAAATTCTTCTGTCAGTTCCGGGTTGCACACAAGTGGAGGAATGGCGGAGAGCGTAGTGTATTCAATGGTTCCGTTATACACGGCAGCGGTGCGCTCACTTACCTCACGGATTCGTTTTACTAAAATTTCTCTTGCTGATTCCTTATTTGTGCGCAACGTTCCCTGTAAAATGGCGGTATCCGGAATAATATTGGCAACTTCACCGGCACAAAACCGGCCGATTGTGAGAACACAAGAATCGGCAGGATTACTTTCTCTGGCAATTAGTTCTTGCAGGGCAAGATAAATGTGGACTCCAATGTTAATCGGGTCAACGCCCTGATGCGGGCAGGCACCGTGGGAACCTTTTCCGTGGATGGTAATTTGAAAGCCATCCACCGAGTTCATCATGGTATTTTTGCTATTGTACATAAAAGTGCCAACCGGACTTCTGCCGGTCGTTACATGGAAAGCAAGCGCGGCATCCGGCTTTGGATTTTCTAAAATGCCGTGTTCAATCATGTTGTCAGCCCCCTCAAAAGTTTCCTCTGCCGGCTGGAACATAAACTTCACGCGTCCGCATAAATGAAATTCATTTTCCTTTAGCATCTTAGCCGCACTAAGGAGCATGGCGGCGTGAAAATCATGTCCGCAGGCGTGCATTTTTCCGGTTTTACATGAAAAACTTTCTCCGCTTTCTTCTGTCAGAGGAAGTGCATCCATGTCAGCGCGAAGCAAAAGAACCGGCTCACCTTGTCCAATCAAAGCCGTCACGCCTTCCCCGCATCTTTCAGGATTAAGACCATATTCCGTAAGCCGCTTCATCACAAACTCCACCGTATTTTCAAGATGCAGCCCTGTCTCTGCATGTTCATGCAGATAGCGGCGGTTCGCAATCGTTTCCTCTTTTAATTCCAACGCACGTTTATAGTAATTCATCTAATCCCTCCATTCATATTGATACTTATAATCATAAAGAATAAAACCCTAACTGGCAACCCACTACTTGCTTTTTATTTCCCCTCGTTATATAATGCCCGATGTAGAGTAAAAATAGTACATCAAAGGAGATTATTAGCATGCAGAATGAGGCATATCAGAAATTAATGGATAATTTATGTGACATTGTGGCAGAGGAGCAGGCGAAACTTGGTTACATGAAAGAGCCAATCCGTTTGTATTATCCTTTGAGTTCGTTAAATCATTTTTTTGGAGGAGACGTTTCCGCTGATGAGATGCAGGAAAAACTTTCAAAGTTTAAATCCTTTGCTTATGATAAATTCGGTGAAGTAGAAATAACACACAAAGGAGAGCGTTTTTGTTTCTTTTTATCCGAGCGTGCAACTGAGTATGTTCACGAAAACGGTGGACAGAACCAATTTATATTTGACCTGGTAGCGCTTTTGGCAAAGCATGGCACGGTCATGGAAGAAGTAGAGGCATTGTTTGCAAAACAGAAAGATGCTTATGAAATAGAAAAAATGAATCATGGAGAATTTGACTACATGATTCATTTTGTGGATTCCAAAGATAAATATCTCTATTGTTTCAAAGACGAAGGCTGTCATATTATTTACCATCGGTTTTTACCGGAGGATTATGAGGATTTAGGATTATAAAAGTCCGGACCTTCTAAAAAGACTGGAAATACTCATGCATGGATTTTAGTGTTTTTGTGCTTTCTTCATAGAATGGCTCGAATACACTAAAGGCGTGCGTGAGTTTTTTATTTTTCCCAAACCGGAGCAGCTTGTGTGATACCCGGTTTGCTTTCAATGCCTTTTCAAATTTTACGGTATAATGCTCTAAGTTATCGCTGTGGCTGGTAACTAAAAAGCATGGTGGAAGCGCCGAAACAATTTCCGGATTTTCAATGTTTACATACGGTGCAATTGCTTTCTTTTTATAGCCCTTTCCATACAAATAAGAAGGAAGGAAAAGACCGATTTTGTCAAAGCGGGTTGTGTAAAACATACCACTGATAAGTCCAAGGGCATTCAGGGAAAAATCAGGTGCCTTTGTGTGGGCAGCTTTGGCAAATTTCTTGTTCTTTGTCATTGCAGCTACATATGTTAAAAGATAAGCACCGCCGCTGTCGGCAACGCCATATATTTTATCCGGATTCCCCCCATAGGAGGATAAATTGTCACGGATAAATGTCATGGCGGTTGAGACATCTGAAAACTGGTCGTAAACGCTGCAGTCCGGGACAAGACGATATTCAACGCTGAATACAACATAGCCTAAAAGACATAATCTGGCACAAAAATAGCGGTTGAATTCTTTATTGCCGATTAACAGACCGCCGCCGTGGATGTTGATGATGACAGGCAGCGTTTCGCCTTCTTTTTCTGCCGGACGATATACATCCATGAGATGTTCTTTTGCCCCATCTTCGCAATAGGGAATGTTTGTTTTTTCTATAACACCGGATGGAAAAGAAAATTTTTCGTCGCGTGTCCGTGCGGATTTTTCAAAATCACGACGTTGTTTATAAAAATTTTTCGTCATAAAGTTACTCATCTGACTTCTCCTTTGTTATGTTCTGTATGGTTACTTCTCTATGGTCTACAGAAGTTGAAAATACAATCAATGTTTTGGTGCGTCCGTATTTTTGCAATTCACCAATAAAAGCATCCAAATCGGTTGTGCTGTGAAAAAGAACTTCTAAAAGCATCGAATAATCGCCGGTCACGCAATTGCATTCGATCACATTAAGACAGGAACGGATATAAGGATAAAATTCCGCTTTCTGATTTGGCTCAACCTCAAGGTTTATAAAAGCCCGGATGTGAAAGCCGAGAAGTTCGGGATTTAATGTGGCGTGATAACCGGTAATGTAACCCTCTTTTTCAAGCCGCTCCACTCTCGCCGAGGCAGCAGGAGAAGAGAGGAAAACTTCATTTGCCAAATCCTTTACACTCATTCGTCCGTTTTTACTGAGTAAATTCAAAATTTCACAGTCCACATGGTCAAGTTCGTTCTTTTTCATTGTGCTACTCCAATCTGAATTGTTATGAACTCAGCATACTCCTTTTACAAGAGCGAGTCAAGAACACACTTAATTTTATTTTGTGAAAATACAAAATGGTTTGTTTGATTAAGTGCGAATGGTTAATTTTATTAAATAAATTTGAAAATTCTGAAAACCTTGACTTTCAAAAAAATGAGGAATAAGGTATTAGACGTAAAGCCGATGCGCATCCGGCAGGGAGCAGGAAATGGGAAGTTGCGAAAGCAGAAAGAGAGGCTATTATGGCACATAGTTATGACCCATATGAAAATGTAAGAAATGTAATGAGTGATGCAGCGAAAATGGCAGGGATTGATAGTCCTTATATGGAAATTATCAAATGTCCTCAGCGTGAGACAAAAGTTTACCTTCCGGTTGAAATGGATGATGGTTCGGTTCATGTGTTTGAAGGATATCGTGTTCAGCACTCGAATATCCGCGGACCATTCAAAGGTGGTATTCGATATCATCAGGATATTACATTAAATGAAGTTCGCGCACTGGCTACGTGGATGTCATTAAAATGTGCAATTGCGAATATTCCATACGGTGGCGCAAAGGGCGGTATTAAAGTTGACCCGCATAAATTATCCAAGCGGGAACTGCGGGCGCTTACAAGACGTTACACTTTTGCGATTGCACCAATTATCGGTGCAGATTCGGATATTCCGGCACCGGATGTAAATACAAATGCTCAGACAATGGCTTGGGTTTTGGATACTTACAGTCAGCTGCAGGGAAAGCCGTGTCCGGGCGTTGTCACCGGAAAGCCGATTGAACTTGGTGGTTCACGTGGAAGAAATTCGGCAACCGGACGTGGCGTTGTGATAAGTACCAAATTGCTTCTTGCCAAAGAGGGAAAAAATTTGGACGAAATAAAAGTGGTCATTCAGGGAATGGGAAATGTCGGAAGTAATGCGGCAAAAATTTTCCGGCACAGGGGAAGCAAAGTTGTGGCAATCAGTGATGTGTCCGGCGGTTTATACAAAGAGGATGGTTTGGATGTTGATACGATTGCTGAGTATCTGGAAACGTCTGGGGCTCTTTTGAAAGATTACGACGCAGAAGGAATTACTCATATTTCCAATTCGGAAGTATTAACAACACCGTGTGATGTGTTAGTTCCGGCAGCTTTGGAAAATCAGATTACCGAAGAAAATGCGGATAAATTGCAGTGCTCTTATATTGTGGAGGCAGCCAATGGTCCAACGTCCAAAGAGGCAGATGCAATTTTGGAAAAGCGCGGCATACCGGTAATTCCGGATATTTTTGCTAATGGCGGTGGTGTTATCGTTTCCTATTTTGAGTGGGTACAGAATATTCAGGAACTTACCTGGGAGCGTGACCGCGTCAATGAAATGTTGGAAAATCTGATGTCTAAATCGTTTGCAGAGATTACGGAAGCAAAAGAGAAGTATGACTGCACCTATCGAATGGCGGCTTATGTGGTAGCTCTGAAGAAATTAATTTACGCGGAAGAAATTAAGGGGATTTTTCCGTGATAAAACCCCAAAAATTTGTTAGAGACTGAATAACATATCTTGTTATAGTCTCTAACAAATTGTTTTTTTCATGATACATTCCTCCAATCAATAATATCATTTTATCATGTTTTCATATATATAACGAGTGAAAAGGATAGAATGTTGCAAATTTTTACAAAGGACGGTTGCCGCACAGGTAGTCAGCGTAATTCTTTCCTATATGCTGATAAGGAAAAGAAACTTCCGTTTATTCTTAAGAAGAAAGATATTCGAATCAACCGGAATATGACGGCAAAAGAATTAAAGATTGGAACACCGGTGGCGTTGCAGAAAAAGTATGTGTTTTGATTTCTTTGGGCTCCAGTAATTTAGCAGAAACACTTTGTGACTCGTGGGTTTTGAGTACGTCGGTATGTGGCGCTGGTAGTTTCAGCGCCCATACCGTTACGCACTCAATTAGCGAGAGCGCCCACGAGACGCAAAGCGTTTCTGCTAAATTACGGAGCCCCAAAAAATCAAAAGTTGACAACCTCCCACTTTAATGATATTCTGTTATCAATTAATTCCCATGAGGGAGTAGCGAGCGTGTCCGACACGTAGCAAGTCAACATACTGACCGAATGGTCTGGCTTGTTTTAAATTGCGAGACTCATGTATAGCGGATTCCTATACGTGAAGTCTATCTATTTTAGAAATTCAACCGGGTATAGTGATGTCTGCTGTACCCGTTTTTTTATGCAAAAGACGGGGAATTACGGAATGGAAAACAGATGGAGGATTGTAAAATGGAATGGAGTTTGTTTTTTGTATTCAACAGTATATTGCTTGGTGTAGGACTGGCGATGGATGCATTTTCAGTTTCTTTGGCAAATGGTCTGAACGAGCCGGCGATGCACAAGAAAAAAATGTGTGTCATTGCAGGAACCTTTGGTTTTTTTCAGGCATTAATGCCGATGATCGGCTGGGTATGTGTTCATACCATTATTGAATATTTTAAAATGTTTGAGAAATTCATTCCATGGATTGCACTGATACTGCTTCTTTTTATTGGAGGGAAAATGGTGAAGGAAGGTATTCAGGATGGAGCCGAAGAAGCGGAAAAAGCGAAAGTTGGTGCACTCGCTCTCTTGGTACAGGGAATTGCAACCTCAATTGATGCATTGTCTGTTGGGTTTACGATTGCGGAGTACGATTTTATTATGGCACTGGCGTGCTCTCTGATTATTGCGGCAGTAACCTTTGTAATCAGCTTTACCGGCTTAATTCTTGGTAAAAAATGCGGAACGAAATTTTCCAATAAAGCAACAATTCTTGGTGGTGCGATTCTGATTGCAATCGGTATTGAAATTTTTGTTTCGGGTGTTTTTTAGATTGTATCAGACACCCGTAAGCAAATTTTCTATCACTTCTCCGGCATCCTTTGAAATGCCTATGGATTTGTTCTGAATTTCCAATGGAATTTCTGTCTGTCCAAGATTGATACAGGCATAAAAAGCATCCGGCCAGGCAGCAGTCATCTGCCAGAATGGATATTTAATGATGCCGGGTGTGTTATATCCGGTACCAAGTTCCAGAAATAGGACGTTTAGGTTTTTGCGCCGGCGTAAAAAGTCATCGTAGCGGCTGGCGGCTGCGTGCCATTCCTTGCCTTCTACGAAAGTAGAATCGGCTCTTAGATTCATTGAAAGAGGAGCGCCACAGTGCGGACAGCGGGGGATTAGATGGTCAGGAATCCACATGTTTTCCTGTTCTTTCATCATTTGATGGATTTGAACTTCATTATCAAAAGTTTCGCTGTAGCATGGCTTGGAACACTGAAAGAGTCCATAATCACCTTGGGTGTAAAAAAGGCGTTTTTTATCAAATCCTGCCTTTTGAAAACAGTGGTCTACATTAGTAGTAAGAACAAAATAATCCTTATCTTTTACCAGTTTCAGCAGATTTTCATAAACCGGTCTGGGTGCATCTTGATAGCGGTTGATATAAATATAGCGGCTCCAATATGCCCAGTGCTCATTCAAGGTCTCAAACGGATAAAAGCCGCCGGAGTACATATCGGAAAAGCCATATTTAGCAATAAAATCGGAAAAGTATCGGGTAAATCGCTCCCCGGAATACGTCAATCCGGCAGAGGTCGAAAGACCTGCACCTGCCCCGATGATAACGGCGTCTGCCTTTTCCAGTTTTTCTTTTAACCGGTTAATTTGAGCCGAGCAGGCGTTCATAGATTTCTTTGTCATTTTCTTTGAAAACATTAAATACCACCTTCTTTACTGTTGTGTCATTTTGCTTTAAAAAGTCTGTTGTAGATGCGATTGCAATTTCGGCAGCTTTTTCATTCGGAAAATGGAAAACGCCCGTGGAAATGCAGCAGAAAGCAACACTTTCTAAATGGTAATCTGTGGCGAGCTGCAAGCACGACGTGTAACAGCCTGCTAATAGGTCACAGTCCTTTTTAGTCAGATGTCCGTTTATAATCGGACCGACAGTGTGGAGAACATAGCGGCAGGGCAGGTTATAAGCAGGCGTTATCTTTGCCTGACCGGTTGGTTCTTCAAAACCTTGTTTTTGCATTTTTTGAAAGCAGTCATAGCGCAGCTGCACGCCGGCGTAAGTGTGAATGCAGTTATCAATGCAGGTGTGACCCGGAATATAGCATCCGGTCATCTGGGAGTTGGCAGCATTTACAATAGCATCACAACGAAGTGTTGTAATATCTCCCTGCCACACATACAAATTGTCTTTGACTGGTGTTAAATCGTAAAGGTCAGTCACTCCCTTTTCCTCAATTACTTCTTGTAGATATTCATTTTGCACCTGTATAAAATTCTCATCGATTGGCTTGGGTGCCCGGACATTCATCAGAGCACGCAAAAGCATACGCTGCTCCGCCAGACCTTTCGGAATGGGCGTATTGTGGTATTCCGGACTTTCTTTTAGTAATGTCTGGATGAGAAAGATAAGTCGTTCTTTTTTTGTCATGCTAATACCTCTTTTTAATAGCTTGTTTTGGGCAGATTTCTTTGCATTGTCCGTAGTGCAGGCATCGATTTTGGTATCGCCGGGATAAATTCCTTTCATATAAGGATTTTTTCTGTAATTTTTCAGAGTGAATATTTTTAATTTTACCGCGAAGGGAAATCGCCCGTTTCTCTGCGGTTGCAGACAGGGCGATAAATTTCTGCTCCATAAGCTGAGTATAAAGGGATTTCCCTTTTGCCGTCAAGAAATAAACACCGGATTCATCCCAAAGCATCAAATCAATGATGCGGGTTACCGGATGACCGTTTGCGCCAATCGTTGCCATGGTGGCGGAATGAAATTCGTTTACCAACAAATTAAGATACTGCTTTTTCGTCATTGTCATTATATGTTCTCCTTTCTGGCGGCAAAATGGGTACTTCTTAAAATGTATACGGTGGATTTCCGGAGAAATCAGCAATTACACCATGCGGCTCATCTAGGTAAAATACCTCAAAAATCGGATTATCCGCAGTCTCATACTGTCCTTTGACAATCGGATTGGCAATACACATTTCTTTCGCTGCCATGTTGTTTTCAAATACGGCTCTTCCGTGCAGGCGAATCCACGCATAAGACGGGCTGGAAACAGAAATTTCAATTTCCGGATTGCTCTGCATATCCAGATAGACATCTTTTGTGTTGTTGGTGCAGAACCACAGTTTTCCGTCCATTTCTCCGGAAAACATAAATGGGCGGCACTTTGCTTTCCCATCGCGTCCTACGGTAGCGAGATACTGTACCGGGTTTTCTTTTAAAAATTCAATTACTTTGTTCATAATAAAACCTCCTGGAATTTTTTTTGGAAAAATATTGTGTTTTCTTGTTGATGCTATTATAATATCGCTATAGGGACCTTTCGTAAAGTAAGCACTATTTTGTGCCATAGTTACCAAAAGGAAACAATTGCGAAAAAAGGAGGGTTTTGCCATGGAAAATATATCAACAGCAGAAAAACTTCCTGCCTGTCCGGTGGAAACGACACTTACTTTAATTAGTGATAAATGGAAAGTGTTAATTTTAAGAGACTTACTTCCGGGGACAAAACGGTTTGGGGAGTTAAGGAAATCAATTGGACATGTCTCGCAGAAAGTGTTGACAGCACAGCTTCGACAGATGGAGCAGAGCGGACTTGTGAATCGAAAAGTATATGCCGAGGTGCCGCCAAAAGTTGAATATTCATTGACGGACGTGGGATACAGTTTGAAACCGATTTTAGACGCTATGTGGACGTGGGGCGAAGAATATCAGAAGAAAATGGAGAAATAATCCCCGGCGGCTTTGAAAACCGCAGCGGGGATTATGAAGACATACACATCATGTATTGTGTGTTGTAATTAATCTAAAATCTGTCCATCCGTAGAAATTGTGACAACCTGCCATGGAATAAATTTTCCACTGTTTTGCAGTGCTGTCTTTGCTGCATGCTCAAGTCCGCCACAGCACGGTACTTCCATGCGGACAACGGTTACACTCTGGATGTCATTGTTCCGGATGATTTCGGTTAGTTTTTCTGAATAATCGATGTCATCCAGTTTTGGACAGCCGACAACGGTGATTTTTCCTTTGATAAAATCATGATGGAAATTAGCATACGCATAGGCGGTGCAGTCCGCAGCAATCAAAAGTTTTGCACCATCAAAGTAAGGAGCCTTTGTCGGTACGAGTTTGATCTGAACCGGCCATTGTCTTAATTCGGACGTAAGAGAATTGTCTGCGGATACAGCAGGTGCTGAATTGCGGCGGTCAAACTGGCGCATTCTCTGTCCGGGACATCCACTGAATGCTGGAGATTTTTTCTCTTTTGCTTTCTTTTTCATATTTTCTTTCACAGCTTCTTCGTCGTAAGCAGCAGCTTCCCGTTCCACAAAAGTAATAGCACCGGTCGGGCAGGTTGGCAGACAGTCGCCAAGTCCGTCGCAGTAGTCGTCGCGCAGCAATTTTGCTTTTCCGTTTACCATACCGATGGCACCTTCGTGGCAGGCATTGGCACAGGCACCGCATCCGTTACATTTATCTTCATCAATCTGAATAATTCTTCGTATCATAGTTTATCCTTCCTTTCGGGTAATTGTTGTTTCTGGTTGTATTATAGAAAAGGCTGTGCTAAAATTATGTTGTTATAACAACGAAAATCATTTTTTTGAAATTGAGGAGCGAAAATGCAAAAACCACAAATACCGATTTTTATGGAAATAACGGACGCAGAATGGGATGAGATGGTTCGTCTTTTGTGTCTGCGAGAGAAAAAATTCAAAAAAAATACGATTATTTTTCATCAGGGTGACATTACAGAGGAGATGGGAATTGTCATAAAAGGAAATGTAAATATAGAAAGTGTGGATGTCTCCGGCAATGTAAGTCTGCTAGGAAATGCGGAAGCCGGGGATGTATTTGCGGAGACGTATGCACTCTGTGGCGAGGCAATGGCGGTAGATGCAGTGGCTACGAGCGAGACGGTTATTTTGTTTCTTCCTATGAAACAGCTTATGCATGAAAAAAATGCAGGATATTCGTGGTACGGTAAAATGCAGGCTAACATAATTCGTATGCTCAGCAAGAAAAATCTGGTGTTGTCAAATCGTATTTTCTGTACAACTCCGAAAAAAATCAGGGATCGTGTATACACCTATCTTTCAATGCAGAGGGTGAGAAGCGGCTGCCGGAAATTCAAGATTCCGTTTAATAGGCAGCAGATGGCGGATTACCTGAATTTAGACCGGAGTGCGCTGTCAAAAGAACTGGGACTTATGCGGGAAGAAGGAATCCTTTCTTTCTATAAAAATGAATTTGAACTTTTGGAGGCGGAGGAATACGATGTTAAAAGATAAAGATATCAGGGAACCGCTATTTGACTTTTTGGAGGAACAGTACAGGAAAACTCGGATTATAGAGGAAAAAACGATGGGAAAATCCAGAGCGGACGTTGTGATGGTTTTGGAAGAAGAACTGGTAGGAATTGAAATCAAAAGCGATGCAGACACCTACGCAAGACTTTCACGCCAGGTTAAGGATTATGACCGTTTTTTTGATCGGAATTATGTCGTTGCCGGTTCGAAGCATGCTCATCACGTGGGGGAACATGTACCGGAGTGGTGGGGCATTATTACCGTGGAGGAAGTAGATGGAGCATGCGATTTTTATGTGCTCCGCAAAGCTGAAAAAAATCCCAAGCAGAAAATGCTTCATAAAATAAAATTGTTGTGGCGTCCGGAACTGGCACATATTCAAAAAGTGAATCATTTGCCGGCATACAAGCAGAAAAGCAAAGATTTTGTCCGCAAAAAAATCATGGAAAAAGTACCGGAAGACCTGCTGCATAAACAAATTAGTGATGAATTGTTTGAGCGGGATTACACGACGATTCAACAGCAGATTGATGAATTTAAAAAGAGGTGATAAACGATGAAAATGACGACACTTTGTTATATTGAAAAAGATGGGAAATATCTGATGCTTCATCGGACAAAAAAGGAAAAAGATATTAATAAGGACAAATGGATTGGTGTTGGAGGGCATGCCGAGGAAGGCGAAGGACCGGAGGAATGTCTGTTAAGGGAGGTAAAGGAGGAGACAGGTCTTTTACTTACTTCTTACCGATTTCGCGGAATTGTAACTTTTGTCAGTGACCAGTGTGAGCCGGAACTGATGTGCCTTTTTAGTGCAGACAAATTTGAGGGAGAAGTAATAGAATGTGATGAGGGGGATTTGTTCTGGGTTGAAAAAGAAAAAGTACCCTCACTTCCAACATGGGAGGGGGATGCCATTTTCCTAAAATTGTTTCTGGAAGATGAACCGCGGTTTTTTAGTCTTCGTCTTGTTTATGAAGGAGAAAAATTAGTGGAAAAGAACTTAAGATTGTATGAATCATAACAAAAAGTGGCTGCTTGATACAGCCACTTTTTACAAGCGTATGTCAATGTTTGCACCAACATTTGGATTCACTGACATTTCCATCATTTTTGCGAGTGCATCTCCCTGCATTTCCTGTGAGTCTAAAGTTTTTGAAAGCATCGAGACACCGACTGACTGCATGAGATTGTTTGCAGCATTTGCCATGGAATAACTGGCAATATCCATGCCTAAATCCATATCCATAACGATACCTCCTATCGAATAATTCTAATTAAATAATAGCAGAGATAGGAGAAAATAACAAGAAAAATTTATGAAAAAAGGATATTTTTGCAAGTTCACTCGTTTATATAGTGAAGACCAAGAGAAAGGAGGTTTTATGGTGAGGGATTGGACAAAAGATTATTTTCATGAAAAATATGAGTGCTATTGTGATATGGTATATCGAATCTGTATGCTTTATTTGAAAAATGAAAGCGATGCCAGAGATGGGTTACAAGATATTTTTCTGAAAATGTGGGAAAAACAACCGGTCTTTGAAAATGCTTCCCATGAAAAGGCATGGCTTATAAGTACGACCAAACATTATTGTCTGGATGTATTAAAAAGCAGTTGGCATAAAAAACGAGTGGCACTGGATATTAACCGGGAAATCATGTCGGATGAGAGAGAACAGGAGTATCCGGTGTTAGATGAGATTTTGAAACTGCCACAAAAATACCGGGAGGTTCTTTATTTATATTATTATGAAGAATATTCAGTAAAGGAAATCGGGATTATGCTCAAAAGGAAAGAGAGTACCATCCAGTCCCGGCTGGCGGCAGGAAGAAACAAATTAAAAACAAGATTGGCAGACAGAAAGGGTGTATGGTAATGAATAAACAGATAGGAAAAAATATGTTTGACGGTATGGAATTGCCGGAGCAGACGAAACAGGAAGTGTGGGGAAATTTAGAAAGTATAATTTCAAATACTACAGTAGAAAAAAGGGTACACAAAAACCGTGTTTGGGTCAGACGGCTTGGAAAAACAGCGGCTGCATTCCTTATAATGGGAGTTCTTTTCGGAACTATTAATGGCGTAAGTCATGGCGGACTTGTTGAGGCAATTTCCGGTTTGTGGCAGACAGACGAGAGCAGTCAGAAAATTGTAACAGAAATGACCGATTATCATGTGGGGCTGGATTCCGTATATGCGCCAGAAATACTTGAATGTACGGAGAAAAGACTTATTTTTGCCGGAAGTTTTGGTCTTGTTATTTATGACCGGCAAAGTGAGCGTGTGGCGGCTACGATTGATTTGCAGAAAATTGAAAGTAATCACTTCAATGCCGATACATTGCAGACTAGGTTTCTGATTCAGGGAGACGAACTGGTGATTTATAATCTGCAAAATAAAAAAGTATATGGAAAGAGCTATCACTATAATCTTTCAACGAATGGTAAAAAAGAAACGTCGTCTCTTTTGCCGGATGCTACGCAAAAAGCCGATGCATTTTTAGAGAAAGAATGGCAGAAACAAAATAAGGATAAGTATGCCGATACATTAAATTTTTATGCGGAAGGAACCTCTTTGTATAAAGATAAAGAGGGACTTCTGAGCGAAAAAGCATTAATTTCAAAAGAAGGTAATACGATTTCATCTGCTGTGTGGTTAGTGCTTGAAAAAGACAAGACTAAGGGTGATTACCAGATGTATTTGTATCAGAAAAAAGGAAAACAAGGTGTGGCAAAAAAAGAAAAACTACGCATCCAAGCATCTACGGAGAAAGAGAAGACGACGGTCCTTAAAAGGTATGAAGAACTTGGCGGTTCGGAGATAAAAAAGGCAATTGTTGAAACCTTTTATGACAATCCATCTTTGTATGAGGGATATGTTTATCAGGGCAGTCAAAATTATCAAAAAGTAGAATTTGGAAACTGTGATGTGGTAATTCCAATTGTCAAAATCACAGGAACAAATAGACAAAAAGATACGGTAAAAGTAATTGGACAATTCTACTGGTATGGCTTCAGCTTGTCCGGAAAAACTTTATATGAGGCGCAGTCCGGTGGTGGGGTGGCAGTCATGTTTTTGAAAAAAGACGGTGGCAGATATCAGGTGAAAAAGGTAGTACATCCAAGAGATGGTGGATTATTACAGAAAGACTTGGTGAAATTATATGGAAGTGATGGAAAAGCTGTTTCAGATGTTCTCGAAGATTCGCTTGCGGATGAAGTAGTTAAAACATTGAGAACTTATGTAAAACAGAATCAGCTGGATATTAAGTATTACAAGGCATTTGGGTGGGACCCGGAGAAAATTGATGAATAGGATGAAATCAACGAAAGTCTACGCTTCGTAGGTAGTGTTATTTTTGTTGAGCGGGTGGAGGATGGATTGCTTGCCCTCGATTTGGTGAAAGGAATTGATGACAGGGAAAAATCGTATGATGACACAGAAAACGGAGGGCGTTGGAGCAGGCTGCAAAAATGTTGTTTGGGTGAAAATTGACAAATATGGCTGCGAATCATATAATTCTATATGTTATTTAGGAAAAAGTAGTAGAGAGGAATATTATGTTAGAGCCAAAAGAAGTTAATTTATCGCCCATGCCAAAGACATGGATTTTAGATTTGGACGGCACAATCGTTGTCCATGACGGGCCGTATATCTTAGGACACGATAAGTTTTTGCCGGGAGCAAAAGAATTTTTAGATGGAATTTCGGAAGATGATATGATTATATTTCTGACTGCCAGAGGTGAGTGGGAAAAAGAGCATACCCTGCGGTTTTTAAAAGAAAATCATGTGCGCTATGACCATATTATTTTTGGCGCAGGACAGGGAGAGCGTGTGCTAATCAATGATAATAAACCGGACGGACTTGTCACAGCGGTCGCAGTCAACACAACAAGAGATAAATTCTGCCAGACCAAATTTCAGACGGATTATAATTTGGGAACGAGGTATGATTGATTTTTTTAGTTTCCGGTTTCCGTAATTTAGGAAAAAATTTTGTGTCTCGTGGACGGCTCTCGCCTTGATAAATACGCGGAAGTATTGATATGAAGATTTGTATATCGTATACTTCCGCGTATTTATATCCACTCGCCGCAAAGTTTTCGCCTGAATTACTGGAATGCTAAAAAGGTTAGCACTGATTATTAGTACGAAACGTATGTAGTATCTATATACAAAATTATGATAATGTGTTAAGATTATTTAGAAAAACATTTTATAAAAAAACAACCGAAAAAGCCATTAGGAGGGGTAAAGATGGAGTCAAAAAACAGTCAACTAGAAAAGACGGAAAAAAATCGCACAAAAATTCTTAAAAAATTATTAGGAAGTAAAATTGTATGGGGAGTCGTCTGTTTTGTCTTAATAGGAATATTAGTATATAATGTTAAAGATTCTTTTTTTACTGACAGTGATACTAAGAAGTTAGGATTTGAGAATATTGGTGAGTTGGCTACTCAGTCTGCATATTGTTCTCAAGTGGATACGATTAAGGATGCAAGAAGTTTGTTTGGTATGGAAATTCCATTTACGCAAAGTCAGTATGTCTATAGTTATGATATAGTGATAAAGGCTGGATTTGATTTTAAACGTATTATCCCAGATGTAAATGATAAAAAGAAAGTAATTACTATCCATATGCCTAAACCTAAAATATTAAGTAGTGAAATAAAAGAGGATTCTTGTAAAGTGTATGTGGAAGATAAGAGTTGTTTTACGCCATTGACGGTAGAAAAAATGGGTAAAGCACGGATAAGAATGAAAGAGGTTGCTGAAAAGAATGCAATTGCAAACGGATTGTATGAAAATGCCACTGAAAATGCTAAGAAGTTGCTAAAAAATTTTGTAGGTGAATTATATAATCTTGAAGAATACCAGATTAAGTTTGAGGAGGATAACAAATGAAAGAGAAGAATAAGTTTAAATGGATAAAAATTATTTGCGGCATAATAGTTGCTGGAATCATATTGTTTTACTTGTGGCTATTTTTTACTGCGTGATTTTTTAGAAAACGAAATTAATAATCAAGGTTACTATTTTGGGTGAATTGAGAGCAATGAAAACGCTAAGCGATTACATGAAAATGAATTATCGAATGGAAATTGTTGAGGATGCAGAGGAAGGTGGCTTTGTGGTTTCGTTTCCGGAACTTTCGGGATGCCTTACTTGTGGAGATACAAAAGAAAAAGCAATTGCTAATGCTATAGATGCAAAGAGAGCATGGTTTGAAGCTGCACTAGAGGCAGGAATGGAGATAAACATTCCGGGTGTGCCAAGTAAAGATATTTAATCTTTTTAAGATTCTAGTAATTTAGCCAATCCATTTTGTATTGAGCGAGTACAAACGCGTGGGTATGAGATATGCGTTTTTTGCATATCCATACCCCTACGCAGTTTGTTAAGCGGGAGCGCTCATGAAATGCAAATTGGATTGGCTAAATTACGGAAATTAAAAACTTAAAAAACATTGCTTGCAAACACCTAAAATATATAGTACAATAAACCCCTAAAACCTATGTGAATTTTTCTAAACAGTTTTGTTTATTTTTCGTCACATCATCTGCCGATGGTGTGATTTTTTGTTGCAAAGGAAAGGACGCTTGCGAAGAAAGGAGTTCCCCATGGAACAAACATTTATGAAAGAAAAGAAAATATTACCGCTCGTATTGTCAATGTCACTGCCAATGATGTTGTCCATGCTGGTAAATTCTCTATACAATATTGTTGACAGTTATTTTGTGGCACAGATTAGCGAGCAGGCGATGACTGCATTATCTTTAGTATATCCGCTGCAATTACTGGAAACGGCAATTGCAGTTGGATTTGGGATAGGAATGAATGCGGCAGCAGCGTATTATCTGGGCGCAAAAGAACAAAAGCGGGCGGATGATATTGTGACATCAGGGCTTATCCTCAGCCTTTTGCATGGCGTGATTTTGATGGCTGCGGCGCTTCTTTTTGCACAGGCATTTGTTTCGCTGTTTACAGAAAATGAAAAGATTCTTGCCGATGGTGTGAAATATTCAAATCTTGTATTTATTTTTGCAGTTCCAAATGTTATTGCGATAACGTTTGAGAAAATTTTTCAGGCAGAGGGCCGGATGAAGGTTTCGATGTTTAGTATGCTGTGTGGGTGTGTTGCCAATATCATACTTGACCCGTTGTTGATTTTTGGTATTGGAATATTCCCGAAAATGGGGATTGAGGGAGCTGCAATTGCAACCGGTATTGGACAAGTAATACCACTTATTGTGTACTTGTTTATTTTTATCAAGCACCCGGTATCACTGCATTTTCACTGGCATAAAAAAGTCTTCCAAAAACGGTTGATGGGGCAGATGTATGGAGTAGGAATTCCGGCGACATTAAACCTTGCCCTTCCTTCCTTTATGATTACAGCACTTAATGGAATTCTTGCTGTGTATTCCGCATCGTATGTGCTGGTGCTTGGCATTTATTATAAACTGCAGACATTTATTTATCTCTCGGCAAATGGTATTGTGCAGGGAATCCGACCAATTATCAGTTATAATTATGGCGCGGGAGAGAGAGGGCGTGTTAAAAGAATTTTTATTACAGCACTGATTATGATTGCCTCTATTATGTTTGTGGGGATGTTGATATGTCTTGGATTTGCAGAAAATCTGATAGGATTGTTTACAGAAAATTCGCTAACGATTTTGGAAGGTGCACAGGCGGTACGTATTATCTGCATGGGCTTTGTGATATCGGCAGTTTCGGTTACAATAAGTGGTATGTTAGAGGCACTGGGGAGAGGTGTGGAATCATTGATTCTTTCGCTGCTTCGTTATGTTGTCGTAATTATACCGGCGGCATTTGTGCTTGGAAAACTATTTGGCGGTGCAGCAGTCTGGCACAGTTTTTGGATTGCGGAGACGATTGCATCACTCACAGCAATTTTCTTAATTTACAGGAGAAGTCCTTTTACTCAAACATGTAGGTAAAATATGCTTCCTTAAATGCGAGGGAGCGGCTGCGTGAAATCGGCAGTGTAACACCATTTGTCATAGTCACACTGTTTTTGGTAAACTGATTCACGAAATTTAAGTTAATAATATAACTGCGGTGGCAGCGGAAAAATCCCTGTTCCAAAGTAAAAATTTCTTCGCACCGGGAAAATAGTTCGCGGATTTCGATACTTGGACCATTATGAGGAAAAACAAGAACGGATTTGTTTTGAGCTTCTAAATAGTTTGTATCTTCCAGCGCGATTTTACAAAATCCGTCCGAAGTGCGGGCAACAAAGATTTCTTTTTGATTCTTTATCAGCACCATAAAATCATTCATAATAGACCAAAGCTGATTGGGAGAAACCGGCTTTAGCAGATATTGAAGTGCCTTGACCTCGTAAGAGTCAAACGCAAATTCTTTGGATGAGGTCAGAAAAATAATGGGAACGTTTTGATTCTGCCTGCGTAATTCTTTTGCCGTATCAATACCGTTTAGAAGCGGCATAAGGACGTCAAG
>OHAQ01000009.1_pt1 | contig 98184 bp, 91 predicted proteins | sample 1577111 | NCBI WGS metagenome assembly OHAQ01 (sample SAMEA3541549, study PRJEB24748) | human gut metagenome | biome: human gut; feature: human-associated habitat; material: faeces | place: China | collected 2012 | reverse complement strand
ATATAATAAAAGGTAGATAATTTCAACTGGTTATCTACCCAACTTATTGTAATTTTTCGCTCTAATTATTCTTATACATAAAGCATTCTTTATCGTGAGAGTAAATAATTCCTATCGCTTGTAAATAAGAATATATAATTGTACTTCCCACAAATTTCATTCCTCTTTTTTGTAAATCTTTTGACAAATCATCTGATAATTGATTTGTCGTTTTATCTATTTCATAAATAATTACATCATTGGTAAAAGTCTTTAAATAGTTATGGAATGTACCATATTCATTTTGTATTTTCTTAAAAATTTTACTATTATTTATAGTAGCATTTATTTTCAGTTTATTTCTTATAATTTTTTCATTTTTTAATAATTCATGAATTTTTTCATCATTGTAATTACATATCTTCTCTATATCAAAATTATCAAATGCTTTTCTAAAATCCTCCCTTTTATTTAAAACACATTCCCAAGAAAGCCCTGCTTGAAAAGATTCTAGTATTAGCATTTCAAATAAATATTTATCTTCAAAGTTAGATTTACACCATTCTTTATTGTGATATTCTATATATTTTTCATTTTTTAAATTACACCATTTGCACCTTATCATAATGCAGTACCTCGTTTTGGAACATGGTATTTGCTTATATCGTTTCCTTCTAGTTTTAATAATTCTATTTTGTTTTTTATTCCTCCACCATATCCTGTCAGACTTCCATTTATTCCAACTACTCTATGGCAAGGAATTATAATGCAAATAGGATTCCAACCAACTGCTCCACCAACTGCTTGTGATGACATTATTTTTATTCCTCTTTTTTCAGCAATTATTTTTGATATATCTTTGTATGTTACCACCTCTCCATATTCAATAGAGTTCATTATATCTGTTACTTCTTGTCTAAACGGTGTTAAGTTTTTTATTTTATATTTCAGTGTAAAATTAGGATTTTTACCACTAAAATAAATATCTAGCCATTTACTTGTTTCTTTAAATATTTCTAAATCTTTTTCCTCGCAGTTTATTATATGTTTAAAAGAATCTCTTGAATCTTCAAACCATAAACCAGTTAAATATTCTCCATCACTATTCATAATCATATTTGAAAAGTTTTCTGGAGTTTGATACATATATTTATAAGTCATTTTATATTTCTCCAATCATCTCTGCAAATTACTATTTTTATTGTCTTCCATTTTTTATTCCTACATATTAATAAAACAAATTTCACTTTTAAGTTATTATCTATTCATTTCATATCTTGTACTTGGCCCGTTTCCGATTTTAACCAAAACACCATTTTCAACTAATTTATTTAATATTGTTGAGGTAGTTGTCTTTTCTTTATTAATTAGTGCTTGAGCATTAATCCTTGTTATAGAGCCATTTTTTTCAATATATTTTATAATTATATCCATATCACCTTTACTATTATTTTGTATAGCAACATTATTCAATGATATTTTAGGTAATTTTACAACAAACGCTGACGGTAATACATCTATCTCGAAATTTAATCCAATTTTATTATAATATGATTTTACTCTTCTTAATCCACTTCCTATTGCTTCTACCCTCTTTATTCTCATAAAAATAGATTGTAAATAAGGATTTCTTGAAGTTGATAGACCTGCTAGTATATCATCAAGTGTTATGTTTCCATATAAAGATCCAAAACTAATAACTTCTATTCCATTATTTTTATATAAATTAAGTATATTAGATGTTAACGTTCCATAATCTCTGTGTATAAGAGAATTTAGCACAATTTCTCTTAAAATAAATTCTGGATATTCTTCAATATCTTCTCTAACACTTGTATTAATCAATCCATATGTTGCTGTATTATTTTTTAAATAATCAATTATAGTATCATAAATTTCCAAGATTGATCCTTTAAATTCTTTTCTATCTAAAAAATTATTCTTTTCATTTGATTGATACACAGCTAACTTAAATGTAAATGGATTTTGATCAGAAAACAATAATCCTAAGTTTGTATATTTTTGATTTGCAGTAAAATGCAAATTTTCTTTTATATTATTTTCATTTATATTAATATTATTTTCTTCTAAGGCTTTACTAATATAATCAAAAGTTAATTCTTGATTGCTTGAAATTGATGTTTCAAATGATAAACTACTATTTTTTATTATCAATTGCTTTACTGTTGCTTCTGTTGCAGGAATCGAGCAAGAGCCAGTTCTTAAGTATGTTCCTTTTACAATTCCTTTCTCTTTAAGATAATAAATATCAATTCCTTTTGAAACTTTTATAATAATATATTCTTTATCTTCAATTTTTCCTGTATTTATTGAAACGAAAATTCTAGCATCTGGATATATATTTGTTCGTATTCCATTAGAAATCTTTTCTTCAATGTCTTTGCAATTATCCACTCCTATTAAATTTCCATTATCATCATATCCAATATATATAGTTCCAGAATTTGTGTTCAAAAAAGCTATGATCTCTTTATATATTTTTTCTGTATAATTTTCTTTAAATTCTATTGATTCATTCTCATCCATGCTACTTACCTCCATCTTCAATCGTTCAATCGTTCAAAATATCGTTCAATCGTTCAATCATAGTATAACACTTTTATTATAAATTATACAAGATATATTTTAAAATTTTACACTTTTCCATATATACTTCTACCTCTCTTCTATTGATTATTGATATGTTAAAGTGAATCAATTATAATTTATTATCTCATTCATATTTGTTTTTCAATTCCAAACGAATAAACTTAATTTTCATTTTTTTCTATTTTATTTTCATCAACAAAAAGAGATATTGATTAGATTCAATACCTCGTAATTTTTTATTATTTAATTTTTGTAATGTTGCTAAAGTAATCAGATTTACTTATTGTAGTTTGTCTCTACTTATTATAGCTATTTACTATTTTATTGTTGTCTTCCATAATCCATGTTTGTTGCAATAAGCATATAATGTTGCGCCAGATATATATGGAAATCGAGTTTCCGTTTTTTGCTCTGGATATAATCTTACATGAGTTGTTCTATTTTCTGACACTTGTGCAATCCACATTATATAATGTTCCTTTTCCATTGGGTGTTCTACTTCTCCAACACTTACTACTATTTCATCTTCTACTTTTTTGTATATTGGTATATGTTTTTCCGTTGCCGCATCTGTAGTATTAGCTTTCATTTCTTCCATTTTTCTACCACAACAAGTTATATGTTGTAGATCTCCATCAATTAATTCTATTATATTGTCACATATTGGACATTTTAAAAATTTTGCATTTTCTTTCATTTAAAATTCCTCCTTTTATTAATATTATACTTATTTAAATTGTAATTTTTTACTTACTTAAAATCTTTCTTTGCCAACTTTTCTTGTTACATTTTGGACATTTCATATATCGTGTAGTTCCAGAATGCATTGCAAAATATACTTGGCTATATTTTGGTACATATTTATGATGACATTTTTGACATTCATAATAGCCTGTTTCTGTTTCTATTTTTAATGCAAATGAAACCCCTATTATTAAAAGAACAAATGCTAATATAAACAACACTATTTTAGCAATATTATTCTCCACTAAAAATGATGTAACAAAAATTAGTATTAAGAAAAATATTGTCGAACTAAATCCAATCACATTTTCATACATCATTAATTTTTTATTTTGCATTTCTTCCTTTTGTGCCATTTCTAATAATGTTTTTTCTGCTACTTCGTTATAATTATTCATTTCAATCAACTCCCCACATAATAATTCATTTACACTTATTTTGAGTTCATGACATAAATCAAGCATTAATGATGAATCAGACATTCCTTTCCCATTTTCCCATTTAGATATTGCTCTATCTGTAATGTTTAATTTTTCTGCAAGTTGCATTTGAGTTAAATTATTCTTTTTTCTACATTCTGCTATAAATTTTCCTATTTTAATCTGATTCATATCTTTTACCTCCTTCAATTTAAGTGTAAATTATTATCTAAAAAAAGTACACATACTAATCGTTGAGTGGGGAATTTTTTATCAACGATTAGTTGAATTGTTATAATTTGTACGATAACTTGTAATTTATCTAACAAGTTTCTCTATCGAATTGTATTCATCTCCACTTATTTGATATATACCATTATATGGTTGTTCAATATAATAACTATTGTTTTTCTTATATACGAATATTGTAGATACTCCAGCTTCTATAAAGTGAAAATCAACTTTTATTTCATCATCAATATTTACAGGTGCATCTTGTATGCTTTCGTTTTTAGTAACTCTTTTTGTACCATTTAAAACATATAGTATATCTTTCATTTCTTCTCTGCCATTAATACTAATATCTTTTTCATTTTGATTTAATGAAATACTTTCTAATTTTTCAAGTTGAGGTAAATTGAGTGTATAAGTCCTTCTATCTCTAAAATGATAAAAAACTCCTATCACTAACACTACTAATACAATTATACCTAATACTGCAAATAATACATTTTTATTTTTCATACCCATTCCTCCAATCATTTCAACAAATTACTATTTTTTAATTATATTTATAAATTCTTTATATTCAATTATTTTCTTTAACTCTACCTTAGTCATCACTTAGCAAGTCTTTTGGACTTTTCCTTAAAATATTTATTGATGATATTATTAAAGATATTATAAGTACTAAGGACATAAATAAAATTACATACATCATTATTTGTGATGATATATTAATATCCAAACTTGTTAGAGTTTTATTAAAACCATCAACTTCTGCTCCACCTCCAAGTTGAGTTGATGCAGATTGCTTTGCTAATTGTTTTGTTATGTTTTCAGTAACTTTATTTAGTATACTATTTCCAAGCATATTTCCTGTGTAAACGGCCAAAAAGTAAGAGCCTGCAAATGCTGGAATAGAGATGAACAATAATTCAATTAAAAATTGTCCAAAAATTGTTAATTTTGATATTCCTAATGACAGAAAAATTGCAATTTCTCTTTTTCTAGCATTCATCCATAAAATTAATAATAATGAAACTATGATTCCTGCAAATATTAATGAACCAATAAATAATTTATTAGCAATTGAATATATGCCAGATATTGATTGCTGTAATGCAGGATAATTTGATGAGCTTTTAACTAATGTATATTGTTTCCAGTTTATGTCAAGCTTTTTAACATTTTTTATCACTTGTTCTAAATTTTTATCACCTTTTACAAAAAATGTTGCATCTTGATATACTGCAGTATCTTCTGTATTTCCATAAACTTTAGCTGCTGTATCAAGATCTGTTATCAATGTATTTTCATAAAGTTCTTGAGCAGATGTTACATTACTATTATTATGTCCATCAAATAATCCTTTTATTTCTACTTCTATTGTTTCATTTGCTCCTTTTTCGTTATCTGCATCAAATAAATTAGATTTTATTTTTATCTTATCACCAATTTTCAAATTATTCTTTTTTGCTAAATCTTTATGCATTAAAATTTTATTTTTATCTTGATTGATTAAATGTTCACCTTCAACTAGTTTATAGACTCCTGAAACAAATTTATTTTCTTTTAGTGAATTATTAACCCCTGTTAGCATAACAGTTCTTTTAAAATTTTGAGCTCTTTCAGATGATTGATTTACAGTTGTGGCTTGTGTTTCTATAATATCATAATCAACTAAATCGGCTACACTATTTATTCTTTTTACGTAATCGTAAATATCTTTAGACTCAGCTATTTTTTTTATATCTTTTCCTTTTATATTTCCTCCTCCTCTTGGAGTACCCAAATTCACTCTTCTATTTATCTCCATAGAAAAACTATTTGTTATATTTTTAAAAGTTTCTTCTGAAGCTCTATCTGTAGCATCTTTTATTGCCAAACTAATCAGGCAAAGTGTTGACATAGCTAGAACTACTAATAATATTATTATTGACTTTAAACTTTTTCTAGTCACATACGCAAAAGCATTTTTTACCATAACTCCACCCTCCTAATTAATCTGACTTATTTTCTTTAATTTTTTGCCACTTAATTCTAAAATAATATCTGCAGAATTTGCAACTTCTTTGCTATGTGTTACAACAATCACACATTTATTTCTTTCTTTAGCTAATTTTTTTAATATTTCTATTATTTCACCAGCTGTGTCATTGTCAAGGTTTCCAGTAGGCTCGTCTGCTAAAATTACTGGTGCTTCTGAGACTAATGCTCTTGCAATAGCTACTCTTTGTTGTTGTCCACCTGATAATTTTAGTACATTTCTATTTATTTGATTTTCATTAAGTCCTAATTCTAGTAAAATTTCTTTTGAAGCTTTTTTGTTTACTAATCTAATATTCTCTAGTGGTGTTAAATAATCAATTAAATTATAATTTTGAAATACTAATGATATATTGTTTTTTCTGTGATTAGTATATCCTGTTTTTTCGATATCTTCATTTTTAAATAAAATTTTACCTTTTTGTGGTTTATCTAAACCTGCCAATAATGAAAGTAATGTTGATTTTCCTGCCCCTGATTTTCCAATTATTGCATAAAATTGTCCAAGTTCAAATTTTTGGTTTACAGATGATAAAACTTTTTCTCTTGAATTTGAATAATTGTATGTTACATCTTTTATTTCTAATATATTCATTATACTACTCTCCTAACTTATTTTTGATAATATTTCCTTTGGTTTTTTTATTAATATCATTGCACATGAAATGGCAACTGATAAAAAAATTACTATTAATAACATTCCATAACTTTGTAAAAATGTAATTAATTTTGATACTATATCATCATTTTTTAATAAATTTTGAATTATCATTGTTGAATCATCATTATGTATAAATGTCTCTATAATCTGATCTGATATAATATTTCCTAAAAAAAATGATACAAATATAGATGGCAAAGATATAAATATCAACTCAAATATAAATTGAAATATAATTTTTAATTTACTTGTTCCAATTGATAATAATATTCCTATTTCATGTATTCTTTCTCTTAACCACAAGATTAGTATTAATGAAAGAACTATTACTCCACTAATTATAATAGAACATATCATAGTTTTTATAATATATTTTATTCCATTTACAGATTCTAATACTTCTTGAAATATGCCATCATTTTTTTCAATTGTATATTTTGTTAAATCTATTTTTAATTCTTTGATTTTATTAAAAGATATATTGGATTCTTCAAAATTATCTGAATATACAGTAATCTTATTTGCGATTTTATTGTTTTGTGTTTTATTTAATGCTTTTTGACTTGATTCATAATCAATAAATAACATATTTTCACTAAAATCAGATGATAATCCTGTATATTTTTCTTGCTTTTTTCCAGTAAAAATGCCAATTACCTCAAATTCATATTCTTTTTTGACTTCATCATTATCTAATTGGTCTAAATCTACTAGTTCTAAATTAATTTTGCTATGTAATTTCAAATTATTCTTTTTAGCAAGTTCTTCATGTATAAGTATTTTTTCTCTATCATTTTTTTCAATATGTCTTCCGTCAATAATAGTAAAAATCCCACTATTAAATAAAACATTATTTTTAGTACTATTTGTAGATTCGATTGAAAAAGTGTTTTTTAATATTTCTGGTAAATTTTCTCTTTCAACTTTTTGAATTCCATCAACAACTTCAACATTTGTTGCTTTTGCTAAACAATCATATTGAGGAATTATTTCTTTGATTTCTTGTATATTTTCCATTTCTTTAAATTGATTTATTTCAAAATTTTGATTATCTTTTTGTGTTATTGATATAGATGTATTTGAAATTTTATATAAATTATTTTCTAAATTGTTACTCAATTTCATTATGTTTAGACTTGAATATAAAAAAGATAAAACTGTTGTTAAAATAATAAAAAGAATACAAGTTCTTTTCTTTTTTCTTAAAACATATAATATAGCATTTTGGATCATTTTCAAACCTCCTTTAATAGTTTCATTTCTTGTTCTGTAATTTCTCTACAACAACCTTCGGAAATATCAGCAGGCAAATTCAAGTTTCCCATTGTAATTCTATGCAATTCCAATACTTTAGCACCAAAACAACCAAACATACGCTTTATTTGATGATATTTTCCTTCAGTTATTGTTACAAATGCTGTATGAGTATCTTGAACTTCTATAATTGCAGGACAACATATATGATCTTTTAAGACAATCCCTTTCTCAAATTGTTTTATCATGTTTTCATCTATATCAATATCTATTGTTACTCTATAAGTCTTTTTAATATGTTTCTTTGGAGACAATATATTATGAGCAAATTCTCCATCATCAGTAATAATCATCATTCCAGTAGTATCTTTGTCTAATCTTCCTGCTGGAAATAGTCCTTTTCTAAAATATTTTTCCGGAATTAAATCTAATACAGTTTTCTGACTTCTATCTTCACTTGCTGATATATATCCTTTTGGTTTATTTAATATTAAATATATATTTCTTTTAAAATCTAATTTTTCATTATCTATATAAATTGTTGATGTTTCTATATCTATTTTTTCATTTACTTTTTTTACTATATTATCATTAATTTTTATTCTACCTTGACTTGCTAGCTTTTTTATTTCACTTCTGGAGTATTTTCCTTGTGATGATATTATTTTATCTATTCTTTCCATTCTAAATTTTATTCCTTTCATATATTATGCTTTAACATAAAGGTGCAAATATTCTCAATATTGCATCAAATACTCTATGGAAATATCCTTTTTTTATATCTTTTTCTTTTACTTCTTTACACTTTTTTTGAGTTTCTATCATGTCAATTTTTAATTCATCTAATATTGAAGATTTATAAAATAATGAATTACATTCAAAATGTAGAAATAAACTTCTATAATCTAAATTTACAGTTCCAATTGTTCCAATATTGTCATCTATTAAACAAGCTTTTGCATGTATAAATCCAGGTGTATATTCAAATATTTTTATACCTGCTTTCAATAATGGTGCATAATAACTTTTTGATAACCTATATACTATCTTTTTGTCTGGAATTCCTGGAATAAATATTCTAACATCTACCCCTCTTTCTGCAGCTTTTATTAATGCGTCCATTAAAAAGTCTCCTATTATCAAATAAGGTGTGTAAAACCACGCATAATTTATAGCTTGTGATAATAAATCTATATATAAGTTATTTGAAATATGTTCTTTATATGCTGGTGAATCATAATATGATATAACATATCCATTTTCATTTTTTCTTTCTGATAAACATTCGTTTATTATATTTGAATCTATCTTTTCATTTGAAAATGCATTCCAAAATTCAATAAACATATAATTATAACTTTTTACAGGTGTTCCCGTAATTTTAAAGCCTATATCTTTCCAATGTCCATATTTTTTCTTTTTGTTGATATACTCATCTGCTAAATTTATTCCACCACTAAAAGCCACATTCCCATCTATAATTAAAATTTTTCTATGATCTCTATTATTTAATGTTCCTTTTATGAAAAATAATGGATTAAATGAAATACATTTTATTCCTCTTGTCTTTAATTGATATACATTTTTTTGTGAAAATGTAGGCAAACTTCCAAAATCATCATATATTAGCCTTACATCAACTCCATCTTTTACTTTTTGTTCAAGTATATCTATTATACTATTTAAAAATATTCCTGGTTCTATAATAAAATATTCTAAAAATATGTATTTTTGTGCTTTTTTTAGCTCTTCTAATATATCAGGAAACATTTCATCTCCTAATTTATAATATTTTATATTTTCAGCTTTATAAATTGGAAATTTGGTATATTTGTTTATTGCTTTAAAGGTTTGATATAATCTTAAATTTTCTTGTTTTAATTCTGTTTCATAATCTCTTTCATTAGCAAAATTAAAATTCATTGTATTTTGAGCTCTTTTTAATTTTTTATCTAATGGTTTTGTTGTTTTTTTATTTCCTATTATTAAATATAAAATAGTCCCAAAAACAGGGGCTGTTAATATTGTTATTAACCACAATATTTTATAAGATGTTTCATCTCTTTTATTAATTATATATATTACAAATAAAAATGCTAATATTGTTAATAATAATGTTACTAATGCAGAATTGTTTAATTTATTATATAAAAAATTCATCCATAAAATCTGAATAATTACAGCTGGTGCAACAATTATTAATCTCCCTAAAATTTTCTTCATTAAATTACTCCTTATTTACTATATAATCTTTTAATTTTCAGATGGTATTAATGTATCTATTGGACAATAATCATCTGTTAAGATTATTTCATCTTCTGCTAAATTATAATTATATGTATTTTCATAAATTATATCTGAATCTGTTGCTATAATCATATTATTTTGTACTTGTTCTGTATCATTAGTATAATTACAAGGAACTATATACACATTTTTAAAAACTTGTTTTAAAGTGTTTACTTCAGCCTTTAAAAATTTTGAGTTTTTACCTTCTAATGATGATATTATGTTTGTTAAATATACACCATTTTCATTTAATGATTTTTTTATATTTTTATTATGTTCAAGTGTTGTTAATGTTTTTGCAGGTGTATTTCCTGAAAATGCATCATTTAAGATTGCATCATATTTTTTTGAATTATTATTTAAGTATGTTCTTCCATCATCATGTATTAATTTTAACCTTTGATTTTCTTCTAAATTATAGTCTTTGATTAATTTATTAAGATAAAAATATTCTTTTGCAATATTTGTTATTCCTTCATCAATTTCAACTACATCCATATTTTTATTTGGATAATGACTTATATAATATTTGGGATATGAATATCCGGCTCCACCTATTAATAATACATTATTAATATCTATTTTTGCGTTAAACATTAAATCATAGTATTTTGTATAATCAAATACAAGTTCATTTACTTTATCTTCATCTGTAAATGTTGCTGATTCAAAGCCACTATCAATATTTAATATTCTCACATTATTTCCATTTAATACAGTATTATATATCAATACTCTTCCATATTGAGTGTCATAGCTTACTGTTCCTCTTTTTCCTTGTAATACTTGTTCTCCATTTATATTATTACTTATAGTATTAATATATAATGAAAGAAGTGAAATTATCGTTATTATAACAACAATAATTGTACTTTTCTCTTTTAATTTAAAATTTACTAAAGGGATTAACCATACTAATAATATTACTAAAATAAGTAATATGTTTATACTTCCTAAATTAGGGATTAATAAAAATCCTCCTAAAAATGTTCCTGTAATTCCACCAATTGTGGCAATTGCATTTATTGTTCCTGTTGTTTTTCCTGCTGTTTGCATATTATTTAGTTTTAAACGGAGAATTATTGGAGTTAATAGTCCCATTCCTAATGATGGTATAAAAAACAAAAATATAGTTGATATAATTGCTCCAATTTTTATGTTTTCTATATATTTTGAGATTATTGTTAAAATATTATTTTGCAAAAATGGAATTATAATAATAAATATTGATGTAGCCATTAGAATGAACTTTAAATTTTTCTCAATATTATTTTTATCAGCTATTTTTCCACCTAAATAATTTCCAATACTGCTACTTAATAATATTATTCCTATTACACTTGTCCAAACGATATTTGAACTTCCAAAGTATGGCGATAATAATCTTGAAGCAATTAATTCCAAAATCATACATATTGCATCTGCAACGAATATTATTATTTCATACCTATATCTCTTTAGTACATTTTTTTCCATTTATATATTCTCCTCTTTTTTAATTGTTTCCTTTATTTATTTTTAAAATAATCATTGCAAAAAATATATAAGCATATCTCCAAACTTTCTTTTTATGTATGTTTTTCTTTAGTACTTTTATAGCTTCTGCTAATGCACAATGTTTATCTATAAATGTTAATATAAAACCTTCTTTGGATTTTGGAAATTGTGGTGTTACAGGCCACATATGTTTTATAATCATATCTTTTTCTTTTTCAGATAATTCAAATAATTCAGAGGCATTTTTACATGCTGTTTTTCCATGTGTAAAGGCATGTAAACCTTTTCTGCCATTTTTTATTCTCCAATCATATAAGAAAAAATCATGTAACATTCCTGCTCTTGCTGCAGATTTATAATCCAATTTTAATTTTTTACAAACTTTATAACAATAATATGAAACCATATAACAATGGTCAAATGTACTTGTTTCATAATGCTGTTTGTATTTTTTCATTTCTTGAACTTTTTGATTTTCTATGATGTTTCTTATGATATCATCAAATTCTTGTGTACTCTTATTTTGCATTTTCTAAGCTCCTTATTATGTATTTTTTAAATTATTTTTTACAATTTTAATTAATGCATTAGCTGTTTGAGCTATCATTTCTTTTGTTTCTGGATCAATATTTTTATATTTTTCTAAAATTACTTTTATATTTGAGAATAAATTTTTTCGTAATTCTTTTGTAGTTTGTGCATCTGTTGAATTTAAAATTTCAAATATTACATTTATTACTTGTTCTCTTTTTGCTGGCTCAACATTTTCTAACCATTCTTTTATTGTTTTGTCTATAAATTCACTTTCATTAGTAACATTAGGCAATGTAATGAATTCTTTTCCTAATATCTGCCAACTATATAAATCATGTTGCATTATTCCTTTTTGTGTACTTTCTATTATTGTATATTTTTCCTTATGGTTCATTAATCTTCCTATTATAGATGATTGTGGAATATATGTATGGACTTTATTTATCATTTCCTGATATTCTTGTGTTTCTAATATATCTTCACAAAAACCAGGGCCATCATTATTATACACATTAATAATTCTATCTCTTATTTGAGGGGTTGCAAATATTGCAGAATATACTGCAATATTTCCACCTTTTGAATGTCCTCCTACTCTTATTTTTTTGTTTGGATACAATTCCGCTATCATGTTTAAATATTCTTTAGCAGATATTTGTGAGGCAATATGACTTTTAAAGCTCATATTAAAATCTTCTTTCCAACCAACTATTGTATTGTCTGTTCCTCTAAATGAGACATATAAAGTATTGTCAGGCATTATGATAGTTATTGCTGAAAATTGTTTTTCATTTTCAACTTCTATTTTATTTACGAATTCAGTTGCTTTCATTGTTCCAAATCTTTTTGAATTACTCATTATTGGAAATAGTTCTATATCGTCTTTCCATAATATTGTTAATTTTTTTATATCTTGCTTACTAAATCTTTCTCCTAATTCTTTTATTGTTATAACTTCATTATAATTTATTATCTTATCAAATGGAAAGTATGAAAATCTTGATAAAATTAAGTTATCAATTTCGTTAAATTCAGATTGACTTAATTCTAAATCTCCTCTCCATTTAATATAATCACATACATTTGACATTCTTAATTACCTCATTTTATTTATAATATTGCTATTATTTTTGGTATAAATATTATTAGCCCTATAATTGCTGATGATATTGCAAAAATTAAAACTGCTCCTGCTGCAACATCTTTAGCAAATTTTGCCTTAGGATTTATCTCTGGCATTGCTATATCTACAACAGTCTCAATTGCACTATTTAACATTTCTCCTCCGATTACTAATCCAAACAATATTATACATATTATCCATTCCATTTTACTAATTTTTAAAAATATTCCTGCAATTATTACTAAAATCATTATTGATATATGTATTTTTAGATTTCTTTCAGTTTTTATCGCTGAAAATACTCCTTGAAATGCGTATTTGAAACTGGTTATTACATTTTTACTCTTTTTTATCATCTTTATTTTTCTCCAATACAAATTTATTTACTAGTTCTATATATATTATAAGATATGCAAATGAAATTAAGAATCCTCCTAAAACATCACTTGTATAGTGAACTCCTAAATAGATTCTACTCACTCCTATAATACAGATTAGAACACTTAATATTATAATTAATGTTCTTTTTAAATGTTTATTATTAATATATTTATAAATTAAATATATTAAATATCCATAAAATGCTAAACTAACCATAGAATGTCCTGATGGAAAACTATATCCTGTTTCTTCTATAATTCTAAATTCTGTTGGACGTGGTCTTTGCATTATGAATTTTATAATTTGATTTAATATTGTTACAATTCCTAGATTTGTAATTATTGAGATTCCTATTTTTTTATCTTTTATTACAAAAAATAATATTGTTGTTAATGATATAACAAAGATTGCACCTCCAAAATTCGTTATGAATTTAGCAATCGGTGTTGATACATTAAATTTGAAGAGTTTTGATACAATGTCATATCCAACTATATCTCCATTCATTATTTCTTGATGAAATACCTCTTCAGCTAATGCTAAAAATCCTATTAAACATATAAATAATATCATCCATCTCCAATTGTTTTTTATAAATTTTATTACATTTTCTTTCATGATTTCTTCTTTCTCTCTTACTTTTTTCATTCGATATTATTTCTTTTTTAATATAACATAAAAATAGAGATTTTTCAACTTAATTTTTTCTTAATATGGAACAAAAAAAGACCTCCTGCACAAAAATGTGCAGAAAGCCTTTTTTGAGGTTAGGCGTTTTTGAACTTCACTCGAAGTTCCTTATCATCCTCAGAAATAACCTCGAAAATACATTCTTTGAGCTGCCGCTCAAAGTCCGAAGAATCCTTGACATATTCAGACTCTTTATCCCAGCCAACCAGGCTACATTGGAAGAGAGAAGTAATCTCTACCAGTTTTGCTCCAATAGCCTTGGCATTTTGGATAGCAGCAGCCAACATGCGAGAAGTCCATTCTTCCCATTCATAATGGCCAAGGTTGCTAAGAAGCTTTTTGTAAATGTCATTCTTCTTCAGCTCCAGGTCCTCGTCATTCAGTTGGAGCATCACCCGCTTATGCGGATTAAGCTTCCAGCCAATGTTTTCAAGGCCTGCTGCTTCTCGAGAATTTTCGTAGTCATACATTTTATGACCTACCTCCATTTCTATAAAATATGCGCATATTATATCAAATTATACTCAAAAAGTCAATCATTTTCTTTGACAACTTCAATATCAAAAAAGATATTAAAAAATTAATATCTTTTTAACGTTCCGCACAAGTTGGATTTGCCCAATATTTTGGATAAGATTTTCCAGTTCTATAAGCTTCTTCACCACTAACAATAATATCAGCTAATTCTTGTGTATTAGTATATGATGTGTCTACTACTAAATCATAATTGTTTTCATCTAATAAATTAATACCATATTTTTCTTTATATCTTTCTATTTCTCCAAGTTTTCTTTTTCTTGTTTTTTGAATTGCTTCATCTACTGTCTCATATTGATCTTCTGAACCACGTGTTGTATCATAAAATACTCTTTTTCCTGCAATTGCTTCATTAACAGTTAATCTGATTGCATATGAATCTGGTACATTACTCCATGCAAGTCGTGAATCAATAATATAAACATCGTTTGGTCTTTCTTTTTCGTTAATCTCTTTTCCTTTTCTTGCAATTTCATCATCAATTAATCCATCTATTGATTGCAATTTTGCCATAAACTCTTTATCATTTTGAATGTCTGCTAAACTTACATTTATTCTGTCTGGATATCTTTTTAAATATTCTTTTTTTACAGTTTCTCTAAATACATCACCAACAGATATTATATAAACATTAAATCCTTGTTTTTCATATTTACTTTTTATCTCTTTTACTACTGTTGACTTTCCACTTGCTGGTTCTCCAGATATTGTTATAATTTTATTTCTTATATTTTCCAACTTTATAATCTCCTTTTTATAAAATATCTTTTATATTTTACCATTTTTTTAGGCTTTTGTCAACTTCTGTAAATACTTTATGTAATTATGTAGAAATAAAAAAAACATTATATCTAAATTATAAATATAATGTTTTTTTACTCATATTCTATGATATTGAAGCATCATAAATTTTAACTATTACATCATGTAATTTTTGATCAAATTCTTCTTGTGATTGGTTTGCATTTAAATCTTGTAATAATGCTCTTGAGAAACTTGCAATCATTCTATTATTTTTAGCAAGTAATTCAACTGCTTTATCTATATCATATCCACCTGAAAGTGCTACTATTCTTACAACACATTCATAATCATATAAATCTAGATAATGATTTGCAATTGTTGGAATTGTGAATTTAAACATAATTTTATCTTCTTTATTCCATGTCTTTAATTTTTCAATTATTTCTGCTTTTAATATTTCTTCACATTTTTCTTTTTCTGGAGCATTTATATCTACTTCTGGTTCAATAATTGGAACTAATCCCGCATCACATATTGTTTTTGCAAATTCAAATTGTTGTGCAACTATTGCTTTTATTCCTTCTACATTTGGTTCATAAATTACTGATCTCATTTTTGTTCCAAATACATGTTTTTCAACTGCTTCTTTTAATTCTGTTTTAAGTTCTAGAATTGGTTTCATTAATTTAACACCATTGTTTTGTTCTGCTAATCCTTTATCAACTTTTAAGAATGATACTATTTTCTTTTCATTCCATAAGTAATCTGCTGTAAATTCTCCATTTACTTTTGAAAGCATTGTTTTTTCAAATAATATTGCTCCAATTATATGTTCATTTGTGAATGATTTACTTGTAAATACTCTTTTTCTCATTTCGTGTATTAAATCAAACATTTCTTCTTCAGTACTATAAGCTGTTTCTGGTATTCCATAAGCTTTTAATGTTTTACTGCTACTTCCACCACTTTGATCTAATGCTGCAATAAATCCTCTTTTATCTTTCATAATTTCATACATTTCATTATTCATTTTTATTACCTACCTTTTCATAAGATTTGACATTTTAGTTATATCACAACAGAAAAATCTTATCAACTATTTTTTTAAATAATAATGTCTAATTGGCTTTAAGTTGTCATCTAATTCATAACAAATTGGATTTCCTGTTTGTAATTCTAACTTTATAACATCTTCATCACTCATGTTGTCTAGATATTTTATAAGTCCTCTTAAACTATTTCCATGTGCAACTATAATAACATTTTTACCTTTTTCTAATTCTGGTTTAATATCTGAGTTCCAGTATTCAACAACTCTTTTAATTGTATCTATTAAATTTTCTGTTTTTGGTAATTCGTCTTTTGTTAAATCTTTATATTTTGGATCATTTCCTGGATATCTTGGATCTGTTTCTTCTAATTCTGGTGGTCTAACATTTGTGCTTCTTCTCCATAAAAGAACTTGTTCTGCACCATATTTTTCTTTTGTTTCGTCTTTATTTAGTCCTTGTAATGCACCATAATGTCTTTCATTTAATTTCCAACTTCTTTTTATTTCTATATTCTCTTCTCCCATTTCTTTCAAAATGTAGTCAAGCGTATTTTCAGCTCTTTTTAAAACAGATGTAAATGCTAAATCAAAATGAAATCCTTGTTCTTTTAATACTTTTCCTGCCTCTTTTGCTTCTTCTATTCCTTTTTCTGATAATTCAACATCTGTCCATCCTGTGAATTTATTTTCTAGATTCCACATACTTTGACCATGTCTTACTAATACTAGTTTAATCATTTTTTATCACATTCCTTTCTTACATTTTTCAATCATATTATAATTATCTCTAAAAATAATGTCAATATCTATAATGTCCAATAATGTCTGTTTTTACTTCAAGTATATCTTCCTCATATGCCCTTTGAACTGGGCTAGCATGATGTATAATAAATGGTATTCCATTTTTATTTCTTTTATCAGATATAATTCCTATATGATTTTTAAATACAATAATATCTCCGCCTTGCCATTCTTTAAAATCTTTTATATCTGTTGTTAATGAAATTGCATTATTATCAAAATATATTTTTAAATTCCTAACTCTCCTAAAATCAATGTTTTTATCTATTTTTTCTATATTATATTGTGATTGATGTTCAACAATATCTGCATTTACAAGTTCTTGTAAATTATATCCAGCTCCCAATAATCCAAAGCCCACTACATCTGTACATACTCCATATTCGTCATTTGGATATCCTGTATTATAATATTTGCTTTTATATTTAGGCTTTGTTGCAATATATTTTCTTACATTTTCTAATATATCTGTTTGATCATCTATACCATCTCCATCTTTATCTGTTTTACTTATATAATCTTCTATTCCAAAATCTTTATTAGTATATTTTCTGTGTGGTATAAAATTAAATAAATATAAGAATGCAAAAGAAATTATTATAAAAATTACCAATATTATAAAAATTAATATTTTCTTTTTCATTCAACCATCTCCTTTTGTCTAAATTATATCTCTTATTTATAAGTAAAACAATTAAAAATTTATTAATGTTTATAACAAAATAACATAGCTGCCCTTTGTTCTCGCCCAATTTGAGTTTTCTGCAAAAAGCAAAAAAACTCATGTAATACATTTCTGTAAAACATGAGTTTTTGCTATTTAGTTGTCCTTACCTCCCCAAATTGAGAATCCACCTTTGTGGAATGTTTTTTCGTGTGTTTTTCTATCCACTAACTGTAAAACACCAGGATTCTGATGATGATGCCAAACATAATTTTTTGGAGTTTCTCCAATTTCTAATGCTTTTATGTCATTTTTTGAAAGATTGAGTTTTTGTCTCAGTCGAGTATTTGTTCGAACATCTTTATACAGTTTTTTATTGCAGATAAGAAAATGATAACTTCTTGATTTCCGATAGTCAGTAATTTTTAGTCTTACTTTGTACTTCGATTTAAAGATTGGAAAACCTTTACTGTCAAAATGTACTTTAGTTACTCCATGAATTTGATTTGCCATACCAGGAAGTCCAAGTTTTAATCTAGGAAAATAATTAATTTGATTGATTTCTTTGACTTTTTTTAATTTTTTAGAATTTCCAAAAATCTCTGTAAACCAAGTTTTTTGTCTTTTCCGTTTTTCTTTTGCTAATCTTTTAATAATATAGAAACTACCTTCTCTTATAATTATCATAAAAATTAACAGAAAAAACTTTACTCCAATATACTGCACTAGGATACAAATAATAATTTTCCACCAATTCACGTGCAATGCTTCTAAATAAAGAGATTGTACTACAAATGATAATAAAATTTCACTTGTTTGGGCATAATTATTTTTCTTCCGCAAAATTAATTTAATTGATAACCAAATTTCCAGAATTGATAATACTATACTAGTGATAAAAACAACTTCTCGCATATTTTTTCCTCCTACATATTTATGTTTGCGAGCCTTACCAAAAGTTAACTTTGTTATTATACTCCTTATTTAGGATATAGTCAACATTTTATGCTTATATTCTGTTTTAATTATTTTTAATCTTTTATCAATTCTTCAGGAATTAACTTATAATCATACATTACTTTTGAATGATTATCCCATATAAGCTCCTTTTCTATTACATTGTCAGTTGCTTTCTCAATAGTGTTTCTGTAAATTTTTGAAACTCTATAATAATTTTCTCCTTCTTTCTGAAAATGATGGTCTTCCTCAAAAATTTCATATCTCCAAGGAAACTCTCTTTCACTTCTTAATTCTGCATATAAAGTTCTATTTTCTACCCAAACTAATAATTGAATATCTTGATCTGTTGTATTTTTAAATCTATAATCTATATAATTATATCCTACACAAGTTCCATTTTCTAGTGGAACTCTTTTTCCATAATCTGGAGCCAAAGCATCTGAATGAGTATGAAATTCAGTAATTTTTAAAGGACTATTCAACACAACTAAGTTAATTGTATTAGCTAAATTGCAAAGACCTCCCCCCATACCTGGTTGTAATTTATTATTACGAAGAACTCTCCCTTCTTTATATCCTTTTCGTTTATTAACTGTTCCAATAGTTTTCCAATATGAAAATACTTCCCCTGGATGAATAATTATATGATTTATTTTTGAAGATGCAATATTAACATTTACAACTTTATTTTCTTGTAATTCTATTTCTGTACCTTTTTTAATTAAATATGAATTATAGCTTGTCACTAAATTAGGCAATTTTTCTTCTTTTTTGTATTTAGCAAATTTTTCTCCACTTAACAAATCTTTAATATTTCTTTGAATGATATTTTTTTCTACAGAAATCTTAAAAAATAATTGATTTTTTTCACAAAATAATTTTTTCTTTTTTTCTTCCATTTTTATATCCCCTTTTATTTCTATATTTCCAAGTCTATGTTGATATTTTTTAGTTTTCTTATATATTCTTAAAATAATCTTTTCAATTCTTCTTTTTATTCCAATTTTCTGTTTGTCATAATATCCTATGTATTTTACCAATATACTAGCAATTCCAGCTTTATTTGCACCTAAAATATCAGTAAATATTTGATCTCCTACATATACTACTTCATCTTTACTAAGTTTCATACATTCTAGTGCTTTTAAATAATTAGCTGGATTAGGCTTATTAGCATTATCGATATATGGGCATTCAATATTTTCCAAAAACTCTTCAATCCTATTCTTTCCATTATCTGATAATATAAATGTTTTAAAACCTATTTCATGAAGTTTAGTAAATAACTCATCAATCTCTGGAGTAGATGGTTTTCCATGTCCAACTAAGGTATTATCTAAATCAAATATTATTCCTTTATAACCTTTTTGATAAAGTTTATTATAATCAATAGAAAAAACACTTTCAACATATTCATATGCATAATATTTCTTTAACATTCTTTACTTCCCCTTTACATAAATCTAATATAATTTCAAAAAGAAATATTTCTTATTAGATCTACTTGTTTAAAAATAATCTGATATATATGGTACATCTTGTTTTACGGAATTCTCAAGCATTTCTACAGTTTTCTTATCTGTTTTAATTCTTCCTATTTTATATAAATATTCTGGTCTTTTATATCCCATAAGCATTGTAGTCATTGTTTGTATACTAATCTCATCATTACATGTTTCGTTAATTTTTTCAACTTTTGCCTTTCCATCTTTATCTATATTAATACAAAATGTTCCTTGATTTTCTTCAAGCATTGGATCTGTAAGCACAAATTTCCAAGTTCTATTTTCATTATGACTTTTCTTAAATCTGTATTCTTTCATAAATCCAACAAAATCAACAATTCTTGCCATAAAATATGGTGATATAGTTTCTTTTATGCTTGAATCTTCTAATAAAAATGATAATTTTTCATCTGTATATGTATTTCCTTCTACTTTATCAATCATAGAAAAATGTGCTGAAATAAAATTCCACAAACCTGTTCTTGCTTCTTCATTATTAAATATCATATCTTTTATATGAAATATTTCTTCAGATATCCAATATATAACATATCCATCTGGTTCACCATTTTTATTATAATAAATTGCCGACATTATATCATCAGGATCCCATAACCAGTATTCATTCCATGCTAAATCATCTCTTAAAACAGCTCCATTTGTGTGCATTGCAAATTTTTCATAAGTTTCTTTTAGTTCTTCACTATCATATTTTACTCTTTTTACATTTCCTGGTACTTGATGGTTTTTAGGTAATTGATAATCACTTATTTCATATGTAATTTTATTTGATACTATTTCCCAACCTTTTCTTCTATAATATGGTATAGAATATGGATATAGATACGAAATATATTGACCATTTTCTTTCATTTTTTTCAATGCTGTTTCTAATAATTTGTGCATTAACCCTTGATTTGAGTATTCTGGATATGTTCCTACTCCTGTAAGTCCTCCCATATTATATGTCTTATTAAATATTCTTATTTTCATTGGATATACCGCAACTTGTGATACTAATGTATCTCCGTCAAACCAGCCAATTACTTCTGCTCTTTGAAATGTAGGAAATTTTGCTCTAATTATTTCTTTTTCTTCCCAATCAATTGAATCTAATTCTTGATCAGTTACTTGAAAAACATATCTTAAAAGGTCGTTATATTGTTCCATATATTCATTTCCGACTTCTTTCATTTTTAGCTTTTTATTGTTATTCACTTTAATTTTCCTCCTTATTGTTTTTCATGTATAAGTATATCAATCTATAAAAATAAAAACAAGCAATTTTAAAAATTACTTGTTTTTATTTTTAGAAAAAATTTTAATCTCCAACTTCAATTCCATTTGCTTCTTTTATATTCATATTTAATTGTTGTCTCTTTTGTTGAATTTCTTGTTGTTGAGCAGATAACCTTTGCTGAGCAGCTTCAATCATATTGCTTTTGATTTCATATCCTTTATTTATTATTCCTCTATATGTTCTTTTTCCTGCTTCCATAGTGTCTTTTACATATGTTGTAACTACTTTTTTTGAGTTATCTACTCCAGTTATAATCATTCCTCTAGTATCTTTTCCAAATTGTATAACATTATCTTTGGTCGTTTGTGCAACTTGAATTGCTTGAGCTTTCTTTTGATTAAATCCTACCAAAATTGCTTCTTTCCTTTTAGCAACTGATTCTTTAGCATTTGCTACTTTATTACTTATAAATTCTTGTGCTTTTGTTGCCATTTGTTTAGTATCTGCAATTTTATCTTTAGCAAAATCTTGTGCATATAATCCTAAAATTTGCACATCTTCTACCTTATCTTTTACAAAATCCTGTGCATATAGTCCTAAAATTTGTGCATCAGCTATCTTATCCTTTGCAAAATCTTGTGCCATTAGTGCCAAAATTTGCGCATCTTCTATCTTATCTTTTACTGTAAAAGCCATATTTTCTTTAGTTTCACCAACCTTTGCTTTTGCCATATCAGCATATTCAAGCATTGCTTTTTTAAATAGTGAAACTTTTTGAACTGCATTTTCTTGAGTATTTGCTAATTTTTCTGCATATCCTTCTACTTTTTCTTCAACACTTTTTTCTATATCTGCTCTCTTTTGCACAGCTTTATCTAAAAAAGTTTTTCTTTTTGAATCAATCTCTGATTTTATCTTTGGAATTTCTTCATTACGTATTTGTCCAATTTGTGTTTTTAATGGTTCAATAACACCTTTAACAAATTTTTTTGTTCCATTAAACTTATTAAAAATATTTCCTAAAGCTTTTGCAAAAATATTTTGTTTTGGAATTGTCATTAATTGTTTATTTTTATTAGAAGAGATTTCTTCTAACATCTTTTTTCTTTCAGCCATAATTTGCTCATATTCATTTTTACAAGATTCAATTGCTTGTTTTATTTCTTCTCTTCTTGCTTGTAACTCTTGTGCATGTGCTCTCCTAATATCTGTTGGATTATTTTCTATATGACTTTTCAATTCTTCTGTTTTCTGTTGAAGTGTTGGCATATCACCACTTTTTAATGCTTGAACTATTTCTTTTTCTAATCGTTGTTTTGCTTTTGCAAATTCTTTATTTTCAGCTGCCATTTTTACATTATTTCTTTTTTGCTCTAACAGTATTCCATTTTCATCAAGTTCAAATTGTGCTTTTTTCTCCATTATATCTTGTAAAATTTTATCATATTCCTCACTAGCTTCTGCTAATCGTTTCTCGAATTCTTCAACAATTCCTTCTCTATCAGCATTTTGATTTGCATATTCTTGTTCTATTTTTTCCAATTTTGTTCCAAATTTTTTTGCTTGTTCAATAAGTTCTTTGCTTTTTGAATCCACAATTGTTTCAATTTGATCTTTGCTTTCTCTTATTGCTAATTGGGCATTTATTTTGGCTAATGTAACTTGTGTATCTGCTAATTCTTTTAGTAATTGTGTAAACTTAATTTGTTCTTCTGTATCTTTATTTTGTTCATCCATATATTATCCTCTACCTTTCACTTTCAAAATTTTCTTCTAAATCTAATTCTTTATCAATTTTCATTCGAATTTTATTTTCTCTTTCTTCATAAGCTTTTTTCATTCTTTTTAGCTCTTCTGCACTTAATTTGCTCCAATCAATAATTCTACCATCAATAATATCTTTTTTTAAATCGCTTTCCATTATAAATTCTCCTTTAATATCAATCTTTTATAGTTATATCATATAAATGCAAGTATAACAATACATTAATTTATTTATATTATTAAGTTTTGATTACATTTTTGTTACATTTATGTTGCATTCTCTTTCTTTTTATCATAATCATCCATAAAATGATGTATTTCTTCATCTTTAACATAAGAAATAAGAGTATTTAAATTAACATTTTTAGTACTATTATAAATATTCATGTCAACCTTATCATAAACACTTCTCAATTGCTTTAGGAGTTTCTTCATTTCTTCTCTTTTAGAACCTCCACCACCATTGTCACACATAGTACAATGTTCTGTAAATCTGCAAGCACATTGAATAAAATGCAAATCATTTCTTTCTCTCCATTTTATAATATTTTTTACGATATGTTGTTATTATGCTTTTTTTCTATTTCTTCATATCTTTCCATTTTTCAATTCCTTTACTTAATTTTATCTTTCATCTGGCTGTTGTTTTCTACTTTTTAAAACTTGTTTTAATCCTTGTATTCCTTGAAGATTTACCAATCCATTTTCTATTTGTTCTGCAAATTCTTCTAAAGTCATTTTTCTAAAAGAATTTGTTTCATCTGAAAATAAATAGATATCTTTTCCACCTTTTACATTTACAACAATACATAATTCATAATTTTTCTTGCCATCATTTTCTCTATAACAATCAATCATATTAATTTTATACTTTTCTTCTTTAGAAAACAATAATCCATCTTTATTTTCATTTCCAATTAAATCTTCCATTCTCCACTTTCTGTCAGCATATCCCATTTCTGGACTTGTATATGCTTCTAAATTTTCTAAAACAAATTGAACCTTTTGTCCAAAATCTTCAAACATTGGTAAGTGCATCTTTATTAGTTCTAGATATTCATCTGTATAATATGATTTTTCTGATATATGTCCTTGCTTTTTATCAATTTGATCTAGTTCAGCTCTACTTATTAATTCTTGTTCTTCATCTTCAATAGGAATTCCAAAATATTGTGTTCTCAATTGTGCTTTTATATTTCTCATATCTTCTTGTAAATCAAATCTATATTTTCTTCCATCTTCTGTTATTAAAACATTATAAATATGTGGATATTTTCTAAAATCTTCTTCATCTATTACTGATTCTATATTTACTCCAAGTTCTTTCATAACATAAGAAAATATGTATGCAATTGATTTACAAATTGCAGTATTATTTTCTAAACATCTGTTTAAATCATCTTCACTTCTACTATGATCATATATCTGTTTTCTTGTTTTGGAATTTCCAAATGAAAAATCTAAATCAAATGCAAATTTACTTCCTAAGTCCCAATATATATACCTTAACTTTTCTATATTTGAAAATCCTTCTGTTTCTTTTTTTACCTTTTCAACATATTTTTCTAATGAGCTCATTTATTTCACCTTTTTGCTTAAAAATTTTCTTTATAACTTTCTATAACAAGTATTAAATGCCATTCTTACTATTCCATCTGATGCTTTTACTGCAAATAATCTTACTATAGTTCCATCAGCATTATAATTATAAAATGTTGCTTTACTTCCAATATTAGTTGTATCTATTACTATATTTCCTGATTCATCCGCTTCCAAATTTATAGTTTTATTTTCTGTACTTTGTGTACTCTTAGTATTTGATTTTTGAGTAGATAAAGTATTATTTGAATTTGTTTTATTATCATTATTTCTTCCTTTCGTATAACATAGATTAAGTTGGAAAAAAATAATTTTCCAACTCTATAATTATTTCTTTAGTCTTAAAGCATTTAAAACAACAGTTAAACTACTAATTGTCATAGCAAAAGCTGCAACCATTGGATTCATTTCAATTCCAATATTTTCTAATATTCCACATGCAATTGGAATCATACAAATATTATAGAAAAATGCCCAGAATAAGTTTTGCTTTATATTTTTAATTGTTTTTTCACTAATTTCTATTAATTCATTTATTTTTTCTATATTATCATTCATTAATATTACACTTGCAGAATCCATTGCAATATCTGTTCCTGATGAGATTGAAACACCTATATCTGCTGTTACTAAACTTATACTATCATTTATTCCATCACCACACATTATTACAATTCCATCTTTTTTTAATTCTTTTATCTTTTCTGCTTTTTCTTTTGGTGTAACATTTGGAATTACTTTTTCTATTCCAATTTGTTTTGCAACAATTTCTGCTGTTTTCTCATTATCACCTGTTAACATTACTACATTAATATTTTTATCTTTTAATTCTTTTATTACATTTTCAATATTATCTTTTAATATATCTTTTACACCTATTAATGCAACTAATTTATTGTTTAAACTTACAAATAATATGCTATTACCATCATTAACTAATTGTTGTTCATCTTGCTCATTTGGAATTATTACTCCATTTTCAGTCATTAATTTTCTATTCCCAATTAAATATTTATCATCATTTTTCATTATTGCTTCAACACCAAAACCTGCAATTGCTTTAAATTCTTTTAAATCTTCAAATTCTATTTTTTCTTCTATTGCTTTATTAACAATTGCTCTTGCTATTGGGTGTTCTGATTTTTTCTCAATACTTGCTATATTCTTTAAAAGTTCTTTTTCCTCTAAATTGCTATAATTATATATTTTAGAAATACTTAATGTTCCTTTTGTTAATGTTCCTGTTTTGTCAAAACATATTGTCTTTGCTTTATGAAAATTCTCTAATGCTTCACTTGTTTTTACTAAGATTCCTTTTCTGCTCGCATTTCCAGAAGCTATTACTATTGCAAGTGGTGTAGCTAGTCCTAAACTACATGGACAAGCAACTACTAATATACTTACAAATATGTTTATTGCAAGTGCTATATCTTTTGATATAATTAACCACAACACAAATGAAATTATAGATATAACTAATACTACTGGAACAAAATATCCACTTATCTTATCTGCTATTTTAGCAATAGGTGCTTTCGTAGCTGTTGCATTTGCTACTAATCTTACTATTTCTGAAACTGTAGATTCTTTACCAATTTTTTCTGCCTTATATTTTATTGTTCCTTCATAATTTATACTTCCTGCTATAACTTTAGAGCCTATCTCTTTTTTGGCTGGCTTACTTTCTCCAGTTATAAATGCTTCATTAATATGTGTTACACCATCTATAATTTCACCATCTACAGCTATTTTTTCACCTGGTTTGCATATTACAATATCTCCTTTTTGAATTTCATCTAATGTAACAACAACTTCTTTTTCTTCTCTTATTATTGTTGCATTATTTGGAGTTATTGTCATTAATTCTTGTAATGCTTCTTTTGTTTTGTCTTTATTTTTGCTTTCAACAAATTTACCTATTTTTATAAAAAATATTACAATAGCAGCTGATTCATAATACAATTTTTCAACATACATTGTATGTCCTTGTAAAATTCGTATTGTTCCATATATACTATACACATAGCTTGCTAATACTCCTATCATAACTAGAGTATCCATATTTGGTGTTTTATGAATTAAATTTTTATATCCATTTTTTATTATGTCTTTTCCAAATAATATTACAATTGTTGTTAATATTAATAATGATATTGCATAATTAATTGGATGTGTAATCATATTCAAAAATGGAATAACTGGTAAACCTACCATGTGAGACATTGAAATATATAATATTAATATTGATATTACACTTATTCCTATTAATTTATATTTTTCATTTGATTTCTTCTTTTCTTCTTTTTCAAAATTGTCTATTCCTAAACTTGTAAATCCTGCTTTTTCAACAAATTTTTCTACTTGTTCTAATGTTAATTTTTTTTCGTCATATTCTATATTTGCATTATTCATAACAAGATTTACTACTGCTGTTTTTATTCCATCTTGTTTATTTAAGTATTTTTCTAAACCTGATGAACATGCTGAACATGTCATTCCATCTATTTTTAATAATACTTTCTTCATACTTTTTTCCTTTCTTAGTTTGCTTTAAATCCTGCATCCTCAACAACCTCAATTAACTCTTTTTCATTTACTTGTGTTTCATCATATTTTATATCTGCCTTTTTCTCTTCTAAGCTCACTTTTGCGCCTTTTACTCCATCAACATTATTTAATACTTTTTCTAATCTTGTAGAACATCCTGTGCAGTGCATTCCTTCTATATTTAATTTTACTTCTTTCATTTAATTTTCCTCCTTAAAATAATCTTTATTATCTATAACCATTTTAATCAATATTAATATAAATTTTTTTCATTAGCGTAATCTCCTAAATAATTCCATCACTTCATCAATAATCTCTGTATTACCAGATTGAATTTCTGTTAATACACAACTTTTTATATGACTTTCTAATATTGAGTTTTCTACACTTTCTAATGATTTACTTATTGCTGATAATTGAATTAATATATCTGCACAATATCTATCATCTTCAATCATTTGTTTTATTCCCCTTATTTGACCTTCTATTATATTTAGTCTTTTGGTTAAAGATTTTTTTTCTTCTTCTGTTCTGTGTGTTGACTTTTCACAACTTTCACATTTGCTGCATTTTTCACACTTCATATATTCACTTCCTTTATTTTTTGATTTTATCTGCAAATCATTATACACCCCATAGGGGTATGTGTCAATATCTATTTTTTATATTCTTTCTATTAAGAGCAAAAAAACAAGTCAGTCATCACATTTGTGATTAGCTGACCTGTTTTTATTGTTTAATATTGTTTAGCCAACAGACAAGTAAAACTCAACCTGTTTACTCTGAAGTTTCTTAGCATCAGATTTGACATCTTTAAAAATCTTCTCTAATGCCATGATATTCTGAGCATGAACATCTACTTGAACTTCAACAGTGCCCATAGCAGAGACATCCCAAACAGAGGAATTGGGAGAAATGCTAACATTTCCGTTAGCAAAAACATCTCCTAAAACACAAATGTCTTTAAGGATTACATCTCCTTCTACTCTGACATCATTTCCGATAGAGCGAGTAATTGAAAAATCTTCGCCAGCATGCACATTAAAGAACTCTGCATGATTGGCAAAAAAACTTTCACCAACGTCAATATCGTAGCCATTGGCATTACTGCCTTCTGTCATATACACATTACCAGTAATACAAATATCAGTGTCAAGTTCTGCACCAGGCATAACTACAACATCACACTCAAATCTTTTTTCGTTATTCATTGTATTTTTTCCTTTTCTTTTTAAATCAAATGTTTTTCACAAGAATTCCGTCTTCAATTTGGCAATTTTTACCGGATCATCTCCAATTTTGATGTCTCCATCTAATGCACAGAGATTACAACATCAAACCGTTATTTTTGTTTCATATATGAAACCTCCTTATTAAAAAAGCATGTTTCGAACCAATATATTATACTCTAAAATACAATATTTGTCAATTAGAACAAAGCGACGCAGTCGCTCTTTGTTCTCACCCGATTTGAGTTTTCGACTAAAAGAAGAAAATCTCAAAGGGCTAGCGATTGTAGCTTTTATATACTAGGAAGTTCAGAGAACTTCCTAGTATATAAAAACACTGGCAAGTCAGCAATCACATTTGTGATTAACTGCCTTGCCAGTTAGAACGTTTTTAATTAAATTTCTTCAGTTGCATCTCCTTGATATGACATTCTTCACCAGTCCGAATTTGTCCTTCAGACATCAGGTATTCTGCATTGACGTTTTCAAAGCAATCAACCAGATCTGAGCCACAGCATGCGTTAACCAGTGTTCTTGTTGCCAAAGTTACAGTACCAAAAGACTGTACGTTTCCGAGGTCACAGCCATTTTCGGCAATAACTTCTACATCGCCAAAAACAGAATCTGCTGCACTATACCCCATAATATATGCGGTAGCTCCAGCTGAAACTTTTCCAACAATACACATCTGTCCAACAAAAATGTTTTCATCAGACAACATATTTCCGATTTCACACATATTACCAATGGTAATATCATTATCGGCTTCGATATTACCTTCGATTACAACATGGTTGCCCACGGTAACTTTAGGAGCCTTAATATTACCTTTAACATGACTATTATTGGCAATAGTCACAGGTAAAGTACTCAGGACATCTTCATAGTATTCGCCAGAAATAATGCTAATTGCCCGTTCTTTATTCTGTTTCATAAATGAAACCCTCCATAAAAAATTGTAAATATACGGATATTTTCATTATACCTCAAAATACTGTTTTTGTCAATTTTATATAATCGTTATCACTACTTTTAAAATTTATTATTTCCTGATTTTTTCATGATATAATGTGTTTCTGTTTCCATTGTCTTTCCAAATCCAACTCTCTCAAATAATTTTATTGCAAGATTTTCTTTAAAACATTGCAAAATTATATCTTTATCATTATTCTCGAATAATATTTCTTTTAGAACAGCTGTTCCAATACCATTATTTTGGTATTCTGGCATTACACAAATGTTCGCTATTTCAAAAGTATTATCATCTTTATTCTTCCCATTATAAAAACCTACTAATTTATCATTCAAATATATCAATTTTATATTTTTTGAGTTTTCTTTCATAAATTTATTAAATAACTTATTTTGATTTTCTTCATTCCATTCTCCATAAATTTCTTCTATATATTTATGATAAACTTCCTTTTTTAAATTATATATAAATTTGATTTCATCTTGTTTACCATTTTTATATGGTTTTAGTTCCAAATTTTTAACACTACGACCTAATCTAATTTTCTTTTCTATAATCCTATTACTATTCATGCTTTTAACTTTATCCCTTTTTATGTGGTCAAAATTACGATTCTCCTCTGAAAACACACACCCACAATATTTTTGCATATAAAGTCCTAGCTCTCTTGCCTCTGTTTGTCCTTCTTTAAAACCTGACCTAAAATCTCTATACAAAAATGTTAATCCGTATTTTTCAGCCATTTCTTTACCAATCTTTTTTAATGCTTCATGATTTTGATATGGACTTATTAGTAAAGTAGTAGAAAAAGTATCATATCCATTTTCTTTTGCATATTTAGCAGTTTGTTCAAGACGAACTCTATAACAATATTTAACACATCTATTTTCTAAATCATCAACAACATTTTTGCAAAATTCTCTTAATCCATAATTTTCATCAAAAATAGCATTTATACCTATACTTTTTGTATATTCTTTTAAAGTGTCTCTTCTTGTTTTGTATTCTATATATGGATGGATATTAGGATTAAACCAATATACCACAGGTTCAATTCCTTCTTTTCTTAAACTTTTTATACAATATACACTACAAGGAGCACAACATGTATGTAATAATAATTTCATTATATTCCTCTTTTCTTTATTATTTTATTATATAATCCATATTAAAATATGTCAATTAATTTTGTGAAATGTCTTTATTTTTCATTTTAAAAGTGATATTATAAAAACAAGTTAGTAATTTAACTAACTATTTTTAGACTTAAGGAGATTTTATTATGATACCAAGAGAAAAAAATCCTGATTATATAAATTCTTTTTTAGACTATTCTATTACAATCTTAAACAAATCACCAAATTCTGTAAAAGAATATAATTATGATTTAACTAATTTTTTTAGATTCATTATGATTCGTTTTAATATGACAAATGAAGAAGATCCAGAAAAAATTGATATAACAAAATTTACAAAAGATGACTTAAGAAAAATAACCCTTGAAGATATACATTCATATATTTCACATTTAGCAATTGATAATAGAGCTAAAGCAACAACAAGAGCTAGAAAAATATCAACTTTAAGAATATTTTTTAAATATGCTACAGTTAAAGAAAAATTATTAGATGTTAACCCTGCTCAAAATCTTGAAACACCCAAACTTGAAAAAAGAATGCCAAAATATCTTTCATTAGAGCAAAGCCAAAAGCTATTAAAAGTTGCTGATAGCACAGACAATCGTAATTATAAAAGAGATTTCGCGATCACTACACTTTTCCTAAACTGTGGAATGAGATTATCAGAATTAGTCGGAATTAATATTCGTGATATTGATTTTGATGAAAATAAAATGACTGTTATAGGTAAAGGAAATAAAGAACGTGTAATTTACTTAAATAAATCTTGTATTAATGCAATTAATGACTATTTAGCTTCAAGGCCTGCTCCATCTCTTATAAAACGTGATTCCAAAAATTCAGATAAAGCACTATTTCTTAGTGAACAAAAAAAGCGTATAAGTAATAGAACTGTTCAATTAATTATTACAAAAGAATTAGAAGCGGCTGGATTAGATACAAAAAAATTATCTGTTCACAAATTAAGACATACTGCAGCAACTCTAATGTATCAATATGGTAATGTTGATATTAGAGCTTTACAAGAATTGCTTGGACATGAGAGCATCGCAACTACTGAAATTTACACACACGTAAGTAATGAACAAGTTAGAGATGCAATTGAAAGAAACCCATTAAACCAATAATATTTGAAAGGAATTATTAATATGAATCCATTATTTAAAAATACTACAAAATATACTGAAAAAAGTTACCAACAATTTGTTAATTTTCATGGCACCAAGTTTAATTTCTCTTATAATTTTTCAACAATAGTTATGATTATTTTAATGATTTATTGTATTATATACAGTATATCTCAAAAAACATTTTTACTTACTTTACTTTTTATAGCTATGATTGTTCTTTATGTTTTTATAAGAATTTACATACCTGCAAAAAAGTATGTTCAAACAAAAACAAAATATGAAAATAAATCTTCATATTTTACATTTAATTTTTATAAATTTTATTTTGAAATAGACAAAACAAGAGTTTATTATTTTAAATTGCATAAGGTATTTGAAACAAAAGATTATTTTTACTTATATCTTGATGAAGATACCGCTTTTCTTGTAAGCAAATCTGGTTTTAAAATAGGAACACCTAAAGATTTTTCCGAATTTATAAAGAAAAAATGTATATTTAAATATAGTAAAGAAAAATAGAGCATATATTCGACAAAATATTCCTTCTATTCATATTATATATAAATAATATGAAAGGAGGATTTTTATTGTGCAATTAGAAGGAAAAAGAATCGGCTTCGTATTCACAGGCTCATTCTGTACATTTAGAAAAACCATTGAAGAATTAAAGAAAATTGTAAAAGCGAAAGCAAAAGTAATTCCAATTATGTCAGAACATAGTTATACAATGGATACAAAATTCGGAAATACTATTGATTTTATAAATGAAATAGAAGATATTACAAATGAAAAAATTCTACATACAATTCAAGATGTAGAACCATTAGGTCCAAAAGATATGCTTGATATTTTAGTTGTTACACCTGCAAGTGGAAATACAATGGCAAAACTTGCAAATGATATAATTGATGGTACTGCAACAATGGCCGTTAAATCTCACTTAAGACGTGAAAGACCAGTTGTTATAGGAATTTCTACTAATAATGGACTTTCTGGTGCCGGTGAAAATATTGGTAAATTATTAAATAGGAAACATTTCTATTTTGTTCCATTTAGGCAGGATAATCCTATTACAAAACCTCGTTCTCTTGTTTTTGATCCAACTTATTTATCAAAAACTATTGAATATGCTTTAGACAATGAACAAATTCAGCCTATTATTTTATAAGTAAAAAGAAGCGGTATTTAATACTGCTTCTTAAAACTATGTATTTTCATTCATCAACAAATATTTACCCTCATAAACTTGTTTTACACCATCTATCTTTTCAAAATCTTTAGGTTCTACAAATCTGCTTTTTTTATTAAATTTACAAATATGTGCCTTTTCTAATACATCTGCCACAAAGAAACTACAAACATATCTATTTTTGAAACGAACTGGGATTTTAAAAAATCTTAATACAATACCAATAAAATCATATTTATATAAATCAGAATGAATTTTCATATACTTAATTATTTTTTTCAAATTTCTATATTGTTTTTTGGTAACTTCTATTTCAAATATTCTACAAGTTGTTTCATTAAATTTATTAAAAAAATCACCATCTCTATTTTCAATAACAAATCCACTGTTTATTATTGAATTTAATTCTTTTCTACCAAAGCTATATATTTTATCACATTCTGGAGTTAATGATATTGCTATATGACTATATTTATAATGTGTAAAAAGTTTTATAAGTCTTGATGGCATTGTATGTGTGTGCATCTGTATAATATATATCTTATTGCTTTTCATTTGTTTATTCACCTCTTATAATACTATTTATCTTGTTACTTTTTATTACATCTTTTTAATTGTAACACAATAGACTATAATTGTCACTACATCATTTACAAAATATTAAAAATTAATTCAACTCTGAATAAATCACCATCTAATTTCAAATTAAATACACCTTTTTGAATCTCTGTTAAATTCTGTGCTATTGATATCCCAAGTCCACTTCCCTCAGTTGTTCTTGATTTATCACCTCTAACAAATCTTTGCATTAATTCTTCTGCAGATATATTAAGTTTTTCTTTTGATATGTTTTTCATTTCTATATATACTTCATTTACTTCTTTTATTATGTCAATATATACTCTTGAATTTTCTAAAGCATATTTTGAAATATTACTAAATAGATTTTCTATAATTCTATACATATATCTACTATCTGCTAAAATATATATTTCATTTTCTTTTGATTCTAGTATTACTTCTAATTTTTTAGATTCAAATTTATCTTCAAATTCTCCTATTGCTTGATTTAATAATTCCACAATATTAATTTTCTCTAAATTTAATTTTACATTTCCTGTTGAAACCTTTGATGCTTCAACTAAATCTTCGATTAACTTTTTCAATCTTTGTGATTTAGTATCTAGTATTTCTATGTATTCATTAGCTTTTTCATTTTTTATATCTTCTTTTTTTAACAAATCCACATAATTAATTATTGATGTTAATGGTGTTTTTATATCATGTGATACATTTGTTATTAGCTCTGTTTTTAATCTCTCACTTTTTATTCTATCTTGTATTGCTCTCTCAAATCCATTTGATATATCATTTATATAATCAACTGATTGGTAAAATTCTGGTAAAAATTCTTTTCTTTCTAATGCATCATTATTATTTCCTTCATACATTTCTTTTAATTTTTCTTCTATCTTATCATAATCTGCAATTGCTTTTAATAATCTAAAAACAAATATTACTACTATTACTGTTTCCAATATGGCTGTAAAAACTAAATCTTCGTGGAATATTAGTAAAATTATAATTGCAAAAACAATAGCTATTACACAATCTAATATAAATTTCTTTGTTGTCTTATCAAAAAATTTAGATGTTCCTCTAAGTTCTTTAAAAAACTTTTCTAATTTTGAAAATATTTTTACTAACTGTTTAAATATTTTTCCTATTATTGTACTTTTCCAAAACGTTTTTGCTTTTAATCTTCTTACAAATGTATCAAATATTATTGCAATTACAATATATATTGAAAAATATGCTGTTACTATTAAAGAAACTTCTAAAGATATATCAGAAGGAGTTGTCCCACCAAAAGTCATAAGCATTATTATTGCAAAAATTGCTACACCTATTCCTAATATAATTTCTAATGGTATTTTATCAAAATCTGTTGTCGAAATACCTTCTACTCCTTTTTTATGTCCTATCGATATACTTAAATATAATAAAATTAAAATTGTCATCATTGTTGATATCGGAACTAATATATAAATAACTGTTTGGTACGGTTTTAAAATCTCAATAAATTCATTTGATAATGCTTGATTAGAATTTTCTGCAAATTTTGGAGTATATGATGTATAAATTTGAAAATCTTCTATATGTGCTGTTATATATTCTAAATCACTAGTAATTGATTTTCCTACAATAATACCATCTTCAGATCCAGTTTCAAGTTGTAAAAGTTCATCTGTTGGTCCAACTTCTACATTATTTCTTGTAAAATATTTATATGTAAATGATTCTTGATATTGTTTTGCTCTTTTTCTTAGAATTGATGAATCTGTTTCTACTTTTCCATTTACTATATTAAAAGTTTTGTTACCATCTACATTTGCTATATAATTTTTAATTGATTCAATTGTACTTACTTCAGATGTTAATTCAACATTAGTAAGTGCTTTATTATTATATATTATTAAAAAATACATTCTTGGTGCATCATAACTAAATTCACCATTTGCTGAATAAAAAATATATGAATCTCCATCTTCAATATTTTTATATTCTGGATTTTTATATATCAATTTTCGTGCTATGTTTGATAATCTTGTCATATATAATGACATAAATGATTCTGATTCAAAATATTTTTCTTCATCATAATATGTGGCATCTTTTACTTGAATATAAAATATTGATATTATTAATATTCCAACAAAAATTGGTAACATTATATAACTAAATAATTTTAGTATTCTACTGTTTCTCATTTTATTTTTTTCTCCTTATTAAAGGTTTTCTACTTTATATCCAACTCCCCATATTACTTTTAAATATTTAGGCTCTTTTGGATTTACTTCAATTTTTTCTCTTATATGTCTAATGTGTACTGCAATGATGTTTTCTGCTGCAAAACTTTCTTCTTCCCATATATTTGTATATATTTCGTCTATTGAATATACCTTTCCTTTGTTTTGCGTTAAAAATTTCAAAATATTATATTCTGTTGGTGTAAGTTTTACTTCTTTACTATCTACAACAACTTTTTTCAATTCATCATCAATTGTTAAATTTCCTGCTTTTATTAATCCTGCTTTTTCTGATAAAACATTGTTTTTTGAACATCTTCTTATAATTGCATTTACTCTTGCAATTAATTCTTCTGGATTAAATGGTTTTGTTATATAATCATCTGCTCCTATATTTAATCCATTTATTTTATCTATATCTTCTGATTTTGCTGATAATAATATTACTGGTATATCTTTGTTTTTTCTTATCTCTTCTAATGTTTCTATTCCATCTTTTTTTGGCATCATTATATCCATTATTATTAAATTAATTACATTATCATTTATTTGTTTTAAAGCTTCTTCTCCATCATAAGCTTTATAAATTAAATAATTTTCTTTTTCTAAATATATTTCTATTGCTTTTACTATTTCTTTATCATCGTCTACTACTAGTATGTTATACATAAAATTTTCTCCTTTATAACTTTTTCTTCATTATTATACCATGTTTTGAGCTATTTCGGAATATCTGTTTTATTAATTTTTTATTAAAAAGAAAACAACCATTAAATTATGGTTGCTCTCTATTCTTATATTTATTCCACATCATGTCTTGCTAAAATTCTAGCAGGCCTTTTTCTTAGAATTTTAAATAATGGTAATAATCCAACTAATATATTAACTCCAAATATAATCAAAACACTTAAACCTATTGTTTGAAAATTAACAATAAACAATCTTGAGGCTGATTGAATTTTAGTAATTGATGCCAATATATATGTCATGAGTGCAATTCCTGGTACACTTCCAAATACAGTGATAGCAATAATTTCACCTAAAAACATTCTATATATATCTGATTTTTTTACTCCAATTGCTCTAAATACTCCAATTTCTTTTATTCTTGATAAGAATGATGCTCTCATCATCAAATATATTTCAACTAGTGATATTGCAAGTATTATAGATGCAAGTATTATTGCACTTTTTACTGAATCTTTTTTATATTCTAGATAATCACTTTTATCTTTTTCATATCTATCAATAATATTCAATCTATACTCATCTTTAAATTTATTCATAACTTGTGATTTATCTTTTGCATATATTGTCATTGAATTTTGCTTATTAATTACATTATATTTTACTGTATTATTATTTACAAGATATGCCTGTAAATCTGCTTGACTATCATAATATCCAACAACTACAAGTTCTTCTCCATTTACTTGTGCTTTTATTGGTTTATTTAATTTCATAGTATCTTTATTAATTTGATTTACTATAACTTCATAATCATTTTCTGGTAATCTTCCTTTTGTTAATGTAATATCATCTAAAAACAAATTATAATCCATTACTTCACTATCTGTTGTTTCTTCTTTATAAACACTAGTAAACCAATCATTTACATTATTTGCACTTGTGGCATTTGCGATTATATTTACAAACATAGATTTATTAACAAATATAGACTCTGCTTCTGTGTCTGCAATTCCAACTATTTTAAAGTCTTTTAAGTTTTTGATAGTTAAACTTCTTCCTAGCAAATCTTCATCTGTTTTTATTCCTAAACTTCCTGCCATTCCCATATCTGATGTAACAGATTGTACTACTCTTTTATCTACTACAATTTCATACTCATTTTCTGGCATTCTACCTTTTATTAAATTATCTGCTGTTATTGTGTCTATACCTACTAAATATCCATTAACCATTGCAGGACGTGTTGCTGTCTGATAATAATCTTTATTATTTAATGTAAATATAACTCCTCCGCTTCCAGGCAATATGTAATCAATTCCAGACTCTTGCTCATATTTTAGAAAATCATCAACACTTATTGTAGTGTTTTCAACCTGTAAATAATTTCTATCTATTTGCATAAAATCTATATCTCTTACATCTAATGCACCATATATACTACATATTGCGTATACTACAAACATACTTGATGCAAAAAATCCTAATAATAATAATTTTTTTAGTATAGTATAATTTGAAATTCTTTTAAAACCTGTAATTATTGATTTCACTATTCCATAAATTGATTTATATTTTGCTTTATATTTTTTATCAGATATATTTTCCAAATTATATTTTTCTTCATCATAAATGCTTTTATCGATCTTTTTATAATGATCATCTACTAATTCTATTGATGAATTTTCATCAACAACTTCTACCTTGTTTTCTGATTGGATATAGATATTTCCATCTTTTATTGCTAATTTTATATTAATCTTATCTTGCTTGTTATCAGAATATATATTTACATTAATATCATCTTTATCGATATTATTAATATTTTCGAAATCTTTTAAATATAATTTGTTATCTAATCTATATTCTAATGATTCTTTTGGCTCATTTTCATAATCTTTAACAATTTTTCCATCTTGAAGTTCTATAATTCTTGAAGCATAAAAATTAGCTAAATCAACTTCATGTGTTACAAGAATTACTAATTTTTCTTTTGAAATTGCTTTTATTATATTCATTACTTGTAAAGAATTTTTACTATCTAAGTTACCAGTTGGTTCATCTGCAATTACTATACTTGGATTTTTTACAAGTGCTCTTGCAATTGCTACTCTTTGCTTTTCTCCACCTGATAACATTTTAGCAGGTCTATTTCTATATCTGTACATTTTTACTGCTTCAAGAACATAATTTACTCTTTTTTGTATTTCTTTCTTATTTTTTATTCCCATCATTTTTAATGATAGTGCAACATTATCATATACAGACATATTTTCTAACAATTTATAATCTTGAAATATATATCCCATATTTAGATTTCTTATTTTATCAACTGTATAAGTTCTTTTATGTGTTATTTTTTTACCATTTATGTATATTTTTCCACTATTAACTTTATCAAGTCCACCTATTGCATTTAATAATGTTGTTTTTCCACTTCCTGAACTCCCTAAAATTGCAACTAATCCATTATCACCTAATTCAAGAGATGTATTATTTATGATATGCATTTGATTTCTTTTTCTTCTATTAAAATATTTATTTACTTTTACTAATTTTATCATAATATTACACCTCCTCATTATATCTGTTCATTGCAGAATTTTTAAATATTTTCTTTGTAAATTTTCTTGCTATTAATTGTGTTACTACAAACAAAATTAAATACATTAAAATACATTCATTTAATGTTATATATTTTATTAGATTTGCAATAAATTCGATTTTTATAATATCTTGTTTTACCAGATATCCAAAGGTTAATACCATTAAATATGATAATGTTGAATTTATAAATAATTCAATATTTAATATTTTTCTTGTACTCTTAGATGTTGCTCCTAACATTCTTAAAGTTGTATAATATATATTTCTTGATTTTAGAATAATACTTATTATCAAATATGATATGAAAAATACCACTATTATTACAAATATTGTTATTACTACTTTAAATATTTTTACAATTTGACTTTCACTTTCATATTCCACTTTAAAGTCTGTAGCCTTTTTAGGTTTTAAACCCAAATTTTCCAATTCACTCATTGTTTGATCTATTATACTTGCATCTTTTACATATACACTTGATTGATATGATGGCTTATCATATAATGAGTTGTAATCATCAGGATTTATAATTATTGCATTTTGATAATAACTATAATCTGTATATCCTGTTAACTTCTTTAAATTTGACTTTGTAAATGTTTTTGCAATTGTTAAATCAATATTATCTTCATAATAAATATTGCTTACACTTATATTTATATTTTGATTTATTATTTTATTATTTTTAAACTGATATTTTAAATCATCATTTACAATTGCTGTACCTGGCTCAACATTTTCACTTATTTCAATATTATATTGTACATATTTATCATTTAATAATGTTTTCATATCACTATATTGATTATGCACATAAGATCTTACTACTTTTTTAACTTCATTTGATACATAAAAAGTTCTATCATATATAGTATTATTTTCATTATATTGAATTCCAACTATTTTTACTGTTCTTATTGTATCTCCTTCTCTATATGATTTTTGTAGCGAAAATTCACTATTTAATGTTTCATCTAACATTTGTGTTATAGTATAGTCATCTTTATTTGCTTTTAAGATAATTTCGTCATCATTTTCTGGCATTCTTCCTATATCTATGTTTCCTTTGAAATTGTTTATATCTTTTATATATCCATAAGTATTTAGTGTATCATTTCTTAATATAAATTCTGTATCTAATGAAATATCATCTTCTACTATATAGTCTATATTTGATAATTGTTTTATTTTATTATAATCATCTTCTATAAATGGTTCTCTATTTTGTTTATTTATTAATATTCTTTCTTTTGAAATATCTCTTAAATTTGCACTATATCCACTACTTTCTTCTGTTGAATGTTCTACTAATTTAAAAGCCGAATATTCAGATAAAAATGCAACACTCATAAATGTAAATACTATAAATAATAATATAAATTTTGAGAATATATTAAATGTATTTCTGATTCCTAATCTATATTGATTTGGAATTGTTATATTTTTCCCACTTGCTTGTGTTATTTTGGAATCTTCATTTATATTTTTTATTTCAGTGTTTTGTATCATTCTTCCATCATGCATTTTTATTATTCTTGTTGCATATTTTTCAACTTGTTCTATATTATGTGTTACAATAACTACTAATTTGTCTTTTGCTACATTTTTTAATAATTCTATAATTTCATATGCTGACTTTGTATCTAAATTTCCAGTTGGCTCATCTGCAACAATTATTGGTGTATCTTTTACAATTGCTCTTGCTATTGCTACTCTTTGTTTTTGCCCTCCTGATAGTTTTGATACTTTTGTATTTTTAAATTTTGTGAGTCCTACTTTATCAATTATATCAAGTACTTTTTTCTTAATTTGTCTTCTTTTATATCCATTTAACAGTAATACTAGTTCTACATTTTGGTATACTGTATAACTATTAATTAAATTGAAACTTTGAAAAATATTTGCTATATATTTTTTTCTATATTCTTCAAAGTCTTTTTCAGTATAATGGCTTGTTTCTTTGCCATTTATATACATTTCTCCTTCTTCATAACTGTCAATTCCTGATATTACATTTAAAAGTGTGCTTTTTCCACTTCCAGATTCACCTGTTATTACTACAAATTCACCTATGTTTAATTCTAAATTTACTTTTGATATTCCTGTTGCTACAATTCCATTTGTGTAATAAATTTTTGATACATTTTCTAATTTTAACATATGTATTTCCCCTTTTTATATTTTGGTAAGTTTGATTAAATAGAAAAATATGGCAAGTTTTTTCTTACCATATTGATTATATAATTTTATAAGTTTGTAGTCAATGAATATTTTATTGATTATTTATTAATTTTCCTCAAATACAACCAAAAACAGAGTCCTTTTTACAGAACTCTGTTTTTTAGACCTTTAATCAAAGGATTTTAAAACTGAACCTTGAACATCATCAGAACCATACTGAAGATCATCCTTTATATTCATGTTAAACACATCGTTTTCTTGCTTACGGCATTCTTTCTTTGCTAGATTATAGAGTTCTTTAGTTAGCTCGTCATCTGCACTAACAGTAATGTAATAACTATAGCATTTTTCATTGGTTGCATAAAATCCTCTAAGTTCATATGATGTATCTTCATATTTACCATTAAAGAAATATTCAGCAACTACAACATCTGCATTTTCATTATCATTTATGAATTGCTTAAGACATTGCCTTATTTCTTCATTGCTTCCTAATTCCTCTTCTAAAAATGTATAAGTTACCAAATTTTGATTTTCATAGTCCCCCAAGCTATATCCAGAAGTACCAATTTCAACTATAACATTACACTCTTGGCTGTGAACGATATCCTCCTTCTTTCCACATGCTACAAGCATGCTAGTCATCATCATCAAAGCAATGGAAATGAAAACAGATGCAAAACGCTTGTAGAAATTGTTAACGGACACAATGTTGTTAGTACTAAACATGTCGCACACTCCTATTCTTGGTTCGTTGTTTTTTTCACCTGTAATTAGGTGAGCATTCATATATAAGGTTTTACCTCATACCACATATTATAGCATATCAAGTATAATTATGTCAATTTTATATTTCTTATGTTTACTCAAATTTCTTTCCAACTTCTAAAACATTTCCTCTTAAAAAATCGCTAATATTCATTTTTTTTGCATTTTCAGCCTGAATTTCAATAACTTTAATTATACCATCTTTAGCTTTTATATATAATCCATCCTTACTATCTGATTTTATAATTGTGCCATTATCTTGACTTTCATATTCTGGTTGACTTAGTAATATTTCAACTTTCCAGAACTTGAATTTTTTTCCATCTAAAAACGAATATGTTCCCATTATAGGATTTAATCCTCTAACTAAATTTTTTATTTCTAATGCTGATTTATTTTGCCAATCGATTTTTGACATTTCTTTATCAAGCATTGGTGCAAGAGTAAAATCATCACCTTGTGGTATTCTTGGCGCTGTTCCATTTTCAATTTGTTTTAATGTCTCAACTAATAAATTTGCTCCTATTTTTGAAAGTCTGTTCCATAACTCTCCTGTTGTTTCATCTTCTCCAATTTCTACCTTTTCTGTCAAAATCATATCACCAGTGTCCATACCAATATCCATATACATTGTAGTAACACCTGTTTCTTTGTCACCATTAAGTACTGACCATTGAATTGGTGCAGCTCCTCTATATTTAGGAAGAAGTGATGCATGAACATTTACACATCCATATTTAGGAATATCTAATATTTCTTTTGGTAATATTTTTCCATATGCAACAACACATATTATATCTGGATTTAAAGATTTTATTTCATTTATAAATTCTTCATTTTTCTTTACTTTTTCTGGCTGAAATACTGGTAAATTCTTTTCAATAGCAAACTCTTTAACAGGTGTTGCAATCATTTTCATTCCTCTTCCTTTTGGCTTGTCTACATTTGTAACAACTGCTAAAATCTCATGACCTGCATTATATATTGCTTCTAATGAATCTCTTGCAAAGTCTGGAGTTCCCATAAAAACTATTTTCATTTTTATCACATTCCTTCCTATTATTTTGATATTTCTTTTGCTAATTCAGCATAATTTTCAATTGTCAAATTTTCAGCTCTAACATTTTCATTTAGACCTAGTTTATTCAAAATATTTATTCCTTCTTGTTTACTAATAAAAACTTGTGCATTTGTCAAAGCATTTAATAATGTTTTTCTTCTTTGCATAAAAGCACTTTTTATTATCATAAACATTACCTTTGGATTTTCTACTTTAACAACAGGTTCTTTTCTTATTTTCATTTTTATAACTTCTGATGTCACTTCTGGCTCAGGTATAAATGAACTATTAGGCACTTCCATAATTTTTTCTGAATCACAATAATAATATATTGTATATGTTATTGCTCCTGTATTTTTTTCACTTGGAATTTCTATTAACCTATCTGCAACTTCTTTTTGAATCATTACTGTTATACTTTCTATATCTAGTTTTTCTTCTAATAATTTCATTATAATTGGAGTTGTAATATAATATGGCAAATTAGCTACTATCTTTACATTTTTGATTTTTTCATTTTCTTTATTTTCTTTAATTATTTTATTAAGATCAACTTTTAAGACATCATCATTTATAATTTCAAAATTAGAATATTTTTCAAATCTATCTTCTAATATTTCTATCATTTTTCTATCTAATTCTATACATAATACTTTTCCTGCTTTTTCTAATAAATACTTTGTTAATGTTCCAAGTCCTGGTCCTATTTCTATTACCATATCGTCTTGAGAAATTTCACTACTATTAACAATATTTTCAACAACTTCATTATTTATCAAAAAGTTTTGCCCTAAATCTTTATTAGCTCTAATACCATACTTTTTCATTATATTTCTTGTTTCTTCAACTAAATTTGCCATTATAAAAAAATCCTCCTTAAAGATATAGAAAGGCTAAAAATTAAACTTTTCAGCCTTATGATTCTACATTTGATACTACACATGTTCCATTTGCATATTTTAATGTTATATTTTGTTTTAATGTTATAAAATTGTTCATATTTTGTTTTTCAATTTCATATGTTGTTTCATTACCTTTTATGCTTTTTTCTGTTATCTGATTAATCATATAATCACTTTGTTTTCCAGTTACATCTTTCATATATAAGACTCCATTATAATTTATAAATTCACTAAATTCATTTTTCAATACATCTGTTGTCATATATTTTGTCATTGCATCTTCAAAATCAGAATATTTAATTCCTGTAAATGTATATTCTGAATATTCCTCTGGCAATTGTTCTTCTGGTTCTTCGACAGTTTTTGAAAGATTTAAACTACTCAATAGATATTTTGTTCCTCCTGCCTTTAAATTAACATATTTATCATAATTATAAATGGTTTTCTGAGCTAAATCTTCTGGAATTCTTTCAGCAAATTTCACTGTCATAACAGTTCTCATTGCTTCATTATAATATTGTTCATATAAACTTTTTTCTCCTGTAATTTCAATTGCATACATATATCCATCTTTCATTATTGCTAGAATTTTTGCTTTTTGCTCTTTGTTTTCGGCATCAAACTGCCTCCATTGAACATCATCAATTAATTGTATTTTTGTATATTCTATATTTGAATATACAGAATGTTCTAACATTTGTGTTTTTAATTCATCATTTGTCATACTACTTTTTTCAAGATAAACATTTATTCTAATATCATCTGTAGTTCCATCTTCATTTTGTTTTATAGGTCCTTGTATATAAAATATTATTGAACCATTTTGTTTTTCTACAACTTTCCATGAATCTGATAATTTTCCTATATCTAAACTTATTACATTATTTGAATATATTTTTTCTTCTGTTTGTTCTTCTGTTGTATTTTCAGTCGAATTAATATTTTCATTTTGATTATTTTCAGCTTTTGTTTTTTCTTTAGAAAAGTTTTTAAAAGCAAATATAATGCAACATATTCCAATAATGATTAAAAGTAAAGTTCCAAAATTTATTTCAAATGCTTTTTTCTTCTTTCCCATTTTACTTTTCCCTTCTACATTTTATCTGGCATTTGTATTCCTAATAAATTTGCACCAGTTTTTAATACTTTACCAGTTGCATATGTTAAAAATACTCTTGTATTTTGTATATCTTTATTATCTGTAATAATTTTATTTTCATTATAAAAATTACTATATGCTTTTGCAACATCTATCAAATATCTTGATAATATTGATGGTTCATTCTTTTCTGTTACTTGTATTAAAATGTTTTCAAAATTATATATTAATTTTAATATCTTACTTGAATATTCATCTAACAAATATTTTGCATTAACATCTTCAATTTTTGGAACTCCTCCTGCTTTTTCAATAACACTTTTTGTTCTTACATAAGTATATTGAATATATGGTCCTGTTTCTCCTTGGAAGTTTAATACTTTGTCCCAATTAAATATTTCATCTTTTACTCTACTATTTGCTAAGTCATTAAACACAACTGCACCAATTCCTACTTTTTTTGCTATATCGTCCTTATTTTCTAAATCAGGATTTTTTTCTTCTATAACTTTCTTTGCTCTTTCTATTGCTTCATTTAATAAATCTTCAAGTTTTACTACATTTCCTTCTCTTGTTGACATTTTTCCTGTTTCAAGTAATACCATTCCATAAGATACATGTTCTAATCCTTTGATATATTTTTCATCAAGTCCTAATAATTTAGCTACTTCAAATATTTGTCTGAAATGTAAAACTTGTTCATATGATGTTACATATAATGCTTTATCATAATCATATGTACGTGCTCTATAAAGTATTGCTGCTAAGTCTCTTGTTGCATATGTTGATGAACCATTTGATTTTTCAATTAGACATGGTGCCATTCCGTAATCTTCTAAATCAATTATTCTGGCTCCTTGTGATTCTACTAATTTTCCACTTTTCTCTAATAAGTCGATAACCTCACCCATTTTATCTGTATAAAATGATTCTCCATTCCAAGAATCAAATTTTGTTCCAAGTATATCATAAACTTTTTGGAATTCTCTTAAACTTAAATCTTTAAATTTAGTCCATAATTCAACACACTCAGGATCTCCATCTTCTAATTTTTTAAAATTATCTCTACATGCTTCTAAAACACTTTCATCTTCTTTGCATAAATTTGAAATTCTAACATATATTTCTGTTAATTTTTCGATAGGGTTTTCATCAAGATTATATTCTGTTCCCCATCTTTTATATCCTTCTATTAGTTTTCCAAATTGTGTTCCATAATCTCCTAAATGGTTTATTCCTGTAACATTATATCCTAAATATTTATAAATATTATATAATGCTGCACCTATAACAGTTGTTCTTAAATGTCCTATATGAAATGTTTTTGCGATATTAGGTGATGAATAATCTATTACTATGTTTTTACCATTTCCAATTTTTGATTTTCCATATTCTTCATTTTCATCAACTTCTTGAAGAATCTCTTTGGCAAGTGTTTCCTTATTTACAAAAAAGTTAAGATATCCTCCAACAACTTCTATCTTTTCTACATATTTTTCTGATATGTTTACATTTGCTTTTATATCATCTGCAATTACATTTGGTGATTTTCTTAGTGTTTTTGCAAGTTTGAAACAAGGAAATGCATAATCTCCATTTCCTTGTTCTTTTGGAACTTCTATAAATCCTTTAATTTCGTTAACTTCTATATTTGTTATTTGTGCAATTGATTCTGCTATTATTTGTTTAAAATCTATCATAATTCTTAATATTCCTTTCAATATTGCATTTATTTTTTAAGAACTTCTGTCCCATCTTTCATATCTTTTACTATATATCCTTTTTCTGCTATTAGATCTCTTAATCTATCTGATTCACTCCAATTTTTGTCACTTCTAGCTTGTTTTCTTTCTTCTACTAAATCTAAAATTTCTTGTGGTATTTTTGTTTCTTGTACTTCATCAATTTTTATTCCTAGTACTGTATCAAACTTTTTAAGTAATTGTGCTATTTTAGGTGATTTTTCAGGATATTTAACTGCTTCCCATACAACACTTAATGCAAGTGGCATATTCATATCATCATTTATTGCTTGATGAAATCTATTTTCCATATCTGCAATTATTTCATCAGATATATCTGAATTTCCATTTAAGTGTTTTTGATATCCTTCTCTTAAACGAATAAGAGATGTATTTGCTGATTCTATTCCTTCCCATGTAAAGTTTAATTTTCCTCTATAATGACATGAATAGTTAAATAATCTATATGCTAGTGGACTATATCCTCTTGCAATTATATCATCTATTAAATATGTATTTCCAAGACTTTTTGACATTTTTCCACCATTTATTAATAGATATTCTCCATGTATCCAATAATGTGCTGGATTTTTACCACATGCACCTTTATTTTGTGCAATTTCGTTTTCATGGTGTGTTGGTACTAAATCAATTCCACCTGTATGTATATCAAATTCCTCTCCAAGATATTTTGTGCTCATTGCTGAACATTCAATATGCCATCCAGGATAACTTGGTCCCCATGGACTATCCCATTTCATTAAATGATTTGCTGGTGCTTTTATCCATAATGCAAAATCATATGGATTTCTTTTTTCTGGATCTATATCAACTCTTGCTCCTGCTTTTTGGTCATTTAAGTTTATTCCTGATAAAATACCATATTTGTTTAATTTTGAAACATCAAAATATATAGCTGTAGAAGTTTCATATGCATACCCATTTTTCATTATTTTTTGAACCATTTCCAACATTTCTTTTATATGATCTGTTGCTTTACATACAACTTCAGGAGTTTCAATATTTAATCTTTCTAAATCTCTAAAAAATAATTTTGTATAATGTTCTGCTATTTCTAAAGGACTTTTATGTTCTTCTCTAGCAGATTTTAACATTTTGTCTTCTCCTTCGTCTCCATCTGATACTAAATGTCCTACATCTGTAATATTCATTACATGTTTTAATTCATATCCATTATATTTTAAAACTCTTCTTAATGTATCATTTAATAAGTTTGTTCTCATATTTCCTATTGTTGCATCTTTATATACTGTTGGTCCACAAGAATATATTTTAACTTTTCCTTCTTCAATTGGTTTAAATAAATCTTTTTGTTTTGTTAATGTGTTGTAAAAATAAATATCCATATATGCCTTCCTTTCTATTCTATTTTATGCTTTTTGCCCCACATATTGTGAGGCAAAAATTCTTATTATTCTTCAGTATTTGTATCTTCTTCTGGTAAATCTGGTGCTGTATTATCATTTCCAGATGGTTTTGTACTTTCTGTTGGCTTAGTAGTTTCTGTTGGCTTTGTACTTGACGTATTTTCAGCTGGCTTTGTACTTGACGTATTTTCAGCTGGCTTTGTACTTTCTGTTGGTTTTGTACTCTCTGTTGGCTTTGTACTTTCTGTTGGTTTAGTACTCTCTGTTGGTTTTACTTCTGGTGCCTTGTGAACATTACAATATTCAGTTGGTGCAGAGTTTTCACTCTCCATTCCTTCTAATGTATTCCATAAATCTAATCTTTCTTTTTCTATTACATAACCAGTCTCTCTAACTTTTCTTGAAGACTCTGGACAATATTGATTTGCTAATAATCCAGACTCTGTACAAATTGTATATGTTCCTTGATGTGCATCACAAGTTTCTGGAAGTTTTCCTTCTACAAATATTTCTGAATATGTATCTGTACATTTGTCTGAAGCTAACATTCCACTTGTTCTACATACTCGTGCAGAAACAATTCCATCTGGTTGTTTAAATGTTGATTTTTCTAAGCCATTATGTATTTCTTTCATTATATTAGCAAATATTAATCCTGATGATTGTTTACTTGATTTTTTAACTGTTTGTGGTTCATCAAAAGCATATATTACTGCACAAGAATAATAGTTTGTGAATCCACACATCCATCTCTCTTTATCCCCATTTGTTGTTCCTGTTTTTGCTGCTAAGTCCATACCACTAATTCTTGTATATGTAGCAGTACCAGCAGAATCGTTAACTACTGATTTCATTAAATCTTTTACTATATATGCTGTTTGTACTGAACATACTCTTTCTGTTGTTTGACTTGGCTCTAATACTGTATTACCATTGGAGTCTACTGCTTTTGTATAAAATGTTGGTTTTATATATACACCATCATTTGAAATCATTGCATATGCTGCTGCCATCTCTAATGGACTAATACCATATGTAAATCCTCCTATTGCAACAGATGCTAAATTATTATCTTTTTGATCGTCTAATGTTGACACTCCCATTTTCTTTAAATATTCAATACCTTTTGCAGGTGTTAGTTCTGCTTGTATTTTTATAAATGGTATATTTTGAGATGTTGTCAATGCTGATCTTACTGTTCTTTTTCCTGTATATCTATTATAGTTTTTTGGAGTCCATGTTCCACCAAATGTTGTTCTTGTATCTAGATATATTGTTGCTGGTGTTATTATTCCTTCTTCAATTCCAGGTAATACATCTGATAATGGCTTTATTGATGAGCCAGTTTGTCTTGGACTATTTATTCTATTTAATCCTCTTGCTGTTGTTTTTTCTCCTAATTGTCCAACTGCTCCAACAACATATCCTGTTTCTGGATCAATTACGACTGCTGCAGCTTCTGCTGTTACATCATTTCCACTAGTATCTTTTCCACTCAATATATATCTAGATTCTGACATTTCATCTTCCATTATTTTTTGAATATCTACATCTTGTGTAGAATATATCTTTAATCCACTTGTATTTAAATATGTTTCTGCTGCTGTTTTAGAAATATTTTTTTCTGCTGCAATTTGATCTATCAATTGTGAAATTAATGCATCTGTATGTGATGAATAAACATTTCCTTTTACTCCATTTTCAAAATTAAATCCTGCTTCAACCTCAGCAACTGCTGAATCATATTCTTCTTGATTTATATCTCCACATTTTTTCATTTGTCCTAATACTGTTTTTGTTCTCTTTTTAATTTTTTCAGTATTATCTTTTCCTGAATATGGATTATACGCATTTGGTGAATTATTTATTCCTGCTAAAAATGCACATTGTGCAATACTTAAATTTGATGCATCTGTATTAAAATAATATTCTGCTCCTGTTTGAACTCCATAGTTTCTTCCTCCAACAAGTATCAAATTTAAATATAATTCTAATATTTGATTTTTACTTAATTCATTCTCTACTTGATATGCTTTAGCCCATTCTTTTACTTTTCTTAATATTCCGTTGATTCCACTACTTTCCTTATCTTGTGTTATATTTTTAACCAATTGCTGTGTTATTGTACTTCCTCCACCTGTTGTTGATTTTCCAAAATGTGTTACAAATGAAAGAATTGCTGCTGTTGTTCTTTTTAAATCAACTCCATGATGTTTATAAAATCTTTCATCTTCAATTGCTATATATGCTTTAGGTAAATATGGTGACATTTCATCTAGTGTAATAATTTTTCTACTTTCTTTTCCATTTAGTTCTGCTAATACGTTTTCATTTGAATCTACTATTACTGTATTTTCTATCATTGTCAATTTTGATAAATCAATTTTCAAATCATCTCCAAAAAATCCATATATAAGTCCTATTATAACTCCTGTCCCAACAACAACTAATAATATTATTAATACCAATAATATTTTTAATGTTATCGCTAATTTTGGATGTTTATACTTGAATTTCATTTTAGTATCTTTTTCTATTAACTTATTATTTGCATTTTTTGCATTTGTTTTTTGACTTTTCATATTTTTTTTATTTGAATTACTATGTTGTTTATTTTTTTTCTTTTTTTCTTTCATTAAAATATCCTTCCTTTCGCAAGAATCAGCACTTTTGAATATATTAAAATCGCAAATACATTATATTATATTTTTCAAAAAAAGAAAAGCTTTTTAAGAAATTCTTTATAATTTTTAAAAGCTTTTACACACAAAAAAAAGCAATCCCCACATTAGCCGTAAGTTGATTGAATTTTTAAGGACCTGTCTTCGACAGGTGGGTTCCTTCTTGAATACTCATGGGCTTCTTACTACTCGAAATGTAATTTTACAAATGCTAAAGTGTAAGCTTGCACGCCATATTCAAAGATTTAAGGTCCCTCTTTAAACTTGTAGGTTCTAAAAATTCTGTCTACACGCACTACGCAGGGTTTTTGCTTTGTTCTAATTATTTATTTGTTATACATATTTTAGCATATAATTTTTTCTATTGCAACACTTTTTTTGTTCAAATTTCTTAAATTTTATATGCTAATTTTATTATATCTCTTTTTTTTAAATTTATACTCACTTATAATGATTTTTTCTTTGTTTTTTATGCTGGAATTTTTTTCATTAAATATATTATAATTTTACTCTTTTTCAATTATTTTTATTGCACATTTTATTCCATCAATAGCAGCTGTCATAATGCCTCCAGCATATCCTGCACCTTCTCCACATGGATATAGTCCTTGAACATTAATTGAATTCATTGTTTCTTTATCTCTCGTTATTTGTACTGGTGATGAACTTCTTGTTTCTACTCCCGTCATTATTGCATCATGTTCAGCAAATCCATGTAATTTTTGGTCTAATTCTGTTAATCCTTCTTTTAATGTATTTGAAACAAATTCTGGCAATATTTCATTCAGGTTGGCAAATGTTACTCCAGGCATATATGTTGGCTTTATTTTTCCTAAATTTGTTGTTGTTTTATTTTCGAGAAAATCTTCAACTCTTTGTATTGGTGCATTGTAGTTTTTTCCGCCTAATTCAAATGCTTTTTTCTCTAATTCTTCTTGAAAATACATTCCATCTAATGGCGATTCTTTATAAAAATCTTCAATAGATATATTTACAAGTAATGCACTATTTGCATTTTCTCCATCTCTTGCAAAATTACTCATTCCATTTGTTACAATTGAACTTTCTTCTGAATTTGAGGCCATTACTTTTCCACCAGGGCACATGCAAAATGTATAGCAAGTTCTTCCATTTGAGGCATGATATACTAATTTATAATCTGCAGACCCTAATCTCAATTTTGTTTTATTTCCATATTGAGCTATATTTATATCTTTTTGTAAATGTTCTATTCTAACTCCAACAGCAAAGTTTTTTGGCGCTACTTTTACTCCTAGTTCATTTAATTTTTTAAATGTATCTCTTGCACTATGTCCAATTGCTAATATAACACTATCTGTTTCTATTTTTCTTTTTTGGTTTGTTATTACAGATTTTATCTGACCTTTTTTTATTTCAAAATCTATAACTTCTTCTTCAAAAAATATTTGTCCACCTTTTTCTAATATATATTCTCTAATATTTTTCACAATCTTTACCAAATTATCTGTTCCTAAATGTGGTTTTGCAACATACATTATTTCTTTTGGCGCACCAAATTTTACAAATTCTTCGAGTACTTTTCTTGAATATATACTTGAATTTCCAGTATTTAATTTTCCGTCTGAAAATGTTCCTGCCCCACCTTCTCCAAATTGAATATTAGATTTAGGGTTAAATTTTCTATTATTTATAAATTCCTCGACATCTTTTACTCTATCTTCTACTCTTTTTCCTCTTTCAATTAGAATTGGCTTTATTCCATTTTCAACAAAGATTAATGCAGAAAATAAACCTGCTGGTCCAGCTCCTATTATTACTGGTTGAATTTTACTTGTCCTTTTTACTTTTATTTCTGGCATTTTATATTCTTCGATTTTTTCAAATCTTTTTTCTTTATTATTATCTTTTAGTTCAATATCTATCGTATAATTATAGAAAATATCTTCTTTTTTTCTGGCATCTATTGATTTTTTATAAATATACCATTTTTTCACATCTTCTTTTTGTAATCTATTTTTTTGTAATGCTTTTTCTAATACTTTTTCTTCTAATAAATCTTCTCTTATTTTTATATCTTTTATTCTTATCATTATTTTTCTCCATTTTATACTTAATTATTTTACACTACTTAACCTCAAATGTCTATATTTTACCCAAAATATTTTTGTCGCTCTTGCAAGTTATGTAAATTAGTGTTATACTCTATATATGATGTCTTTGACATTTGTCGATTTTTTTCTGTCACAAATTTACAATTGGAGGAAAACAACATGATGATTAAAAAAGAAAATTTGGAAAAATTTATGGAAAATCTTGAATCTGCTCAGTGGATGGGACTTGAATTAAGTTGCTGTAAATTAATCGCAGAAGCTCTTTCCTATCCAAAAGCCATTCCTAATGAATACTGGTATAGTATTGACTATAACCAGTTTGACAATCTGTTTTATCTTACATTAAAACTTCCACAAAAAAAGTTTACTAAAAAAGAAATGCGACAAATACAAGATGAAATTGCAAAACGAATTATGGAAGAATTAGCTAATCCGTCATACATCAGAATTTATCCTAATATCACTACTTCTACTGCTTTCAACTACTTTTCACTTTTCCATGCCTTAGCACTTTTAAATATTCCTGAATGGAAAATTGATATTCCTACACCAGAACAAAATTTCGAATATAATCTAGCCTATGGTTTGTTCAAATTAGATGATTGCTCTAAGGAATTTGAGAAATACGGATATTATATTTGCAACCAGCACGATTGGGCAATGAATCATTTAAAGGAAGAATTGACAGGAAAAAATAAACCATTGTAATGGTTATTTAAAAAGAGCAAACTTAGAACAGAACTTCTAAGTTTGCTCTTTTCTCTTTATATACTAGGAAAGTTATACCTTCCTAGTATATAAAAAGTTACAATCGCTAGCCCTTTGAGGTTTCATCGCTTCGCTTAGAAACTCAAATCGGGCGAGAACAAATCAAAGAAAAATTAAAAATTTTTTCTTATTTGTTCTATATAAAATTTTTAATGCAAATTGACTTTTATGTAAATTTATGGTATTATTTTACCTGTTAAGGTAAAGCACCTTGATTTTGTAAGTTTTTACTTACAAATGTAATCACTCAATTGAGTTATGTAATGGAGGGAAAAATATGGCTCGGAATTTATTGATTATCTTACCTGTGATTGTTTTTGTAGCAATCACTTGGAGCATTTGCTTTTTAATGGATAACAAATTAGTACTTTTCTTCTTTGAAAAAGGACATTACGTTTTCTCTACTGGTACTGGTCTGAGAGGACTTGTTATCATAAAAGCAAGTGTTGGAAAAGACACTTCTTGTAAAATTACACTTACAAACACTTACACAAAATTAATTAAACATCATTGGGTTATCAATGATAAATGCAAAAGAATTTTTATCACCTACATTCCTTCTCAATATTTAGAAGTTGATGTAGATGGAAATTCTGCAAACGATTTTGTTGTAGAATGTTTGAGTTTTAACAAGAAATAATTTCAAAATCATATTCATTCCATAAAAAACGCAATCAATTAAGATTGCGTTTTTTCTATTATTCAAATTTCTTTATATTCAACATTCTTAAAGCATTAATTATTGCAATAACAGAAACTCCTACATCTGCAAAAACAGCTTCCCACATCGTAGAGGCTCCAAATGCAGTTAATACAAGAACTGCTATTTTTACAAATATTGCAAAAATAATATTTTCACGAACAATTCTCATTGTCTTTTTTGACAAGTTAATTGCTTTACTTATTTTTGAAGTTTCATCTGTCATTATAACAATATCTGCTGCTTCTATTGCCGCATCAGATCCAAGTCCACCCATTGCAACACCAATATCTGAAATTGTTAAAACAGGTGCATCATTTATTCCGTCACCAACAAATACAAGCTTTCCCTTTTCACTCTTTTGTTTTAATAATTCTTCTACTTTTTCAACTTTTCCATCTGGTAATAATTCAGTATAAACTTTATCCATATTTAACTTTTTAGCAACATATTCTCCAACTTCTTTTTTATCACCTGTAAGCATTACTGTTTCTTTAATATTCATTGCTTTTAATTCTCTAATTGTTTTTGGAGAATCTTGTTTTATTTTATCTGCAATTAATACATATCCTACATATTTTTTATCAATTGCAACATATAATATCGTGCCTACTTCATCACATTTTTTAAAGTCTATTTTTTCTTCTAACATTAACTTTTCATTTCCAACTAAAATATCTTTTTCATCAATTTTAGCCCAGATTCCTTTTCCACTTAATTCTTGTGGATTTTTTATGATTTTTTCGTCAATTTCTTTGTTATATGCTTTCTTTACTGATTTAGCAATTGGATGGTTTGAATAATTTTCTGCATGTGCTACAATTCTTAATAACTCATCTTTTTCAATTCCTTCTGCATAAATATCTTGAACTTCGAAAATTCCTTCTGTTAATGTTCCTGTTTTATCAAATACTACTGTTTCTGTGTTTGCTAATGCCTCTAAATAGTTACTTCCTTTTATTAATATTCCCATTTTAGAAGCTCCACCAATTCCTCCAAAGAAACTTAATGGTATTGATATTACTAATGCACATGGACATGATACAACTAAAAATGACAATGCTCTATATAGCCATACTGAAAATGTACTAAAATCTTTTAATATTATTGGTGGTATAAATGCTAAAAGTACTGCTATTATAACTACTGTTGGAGTATAATATTTTGCAAATTTTGTAATAAAGTTTTCAGATTTTGATTTTTTACTACTTGCATTTTCTACTAAATCTAAAATCTTACTTACTGTTGATTCTCCAAACTCTTTAGTTACCCTTATCTTTAATAAACCATCTTTATTGATACAACCACTTAGCACTTCATCTTCTGTTTTTACAACTCTTGGAACAGATTCTCCTGTCAATGCCATTGTATCTAAGCTTGATCTACCTTCAATAATAACACCATCTAATGGTATTTTTTCTCCTGTTTTTACAATAATTATATCTCCAATTTTTACTTCATCAGGATCAACTTTTTCAACTTTTCCATCTTTCTCAATATTTGCATAATCTGGTCTTATATCCATTAAACTTGCAATTGATTTTCTAGATTTATCAACAGCATAACTTTGAAATAATTCACCAACTTGATAAAACAACATAACTGCAACAGCTTCTGGAAATTCGCCTATTGCAAATGCGCCTATTGTCGCAACAGCCATTAAAAAGTTTTCATCAAAAACTTTTCCTCTAAATATATTTCTTACAGCTTTTTTCAATATTTCAAATCCTACAACTAAATAACTTATAATAAACAATCCATTATTTATCAATTCATTTGAAAATGGAATTACTAATGCTAGCACAAATAATATTGCTGATATTATTATTTTAACTCCTCTTTTTTTCATTTGATTTCCTCCAATTAAATTTCCTCTATAGTACAATCAGGTTCCTCTTTTTTTACAACCTTTTTTAAATTCTTTAATACTTCATCTTTTCTATCATCTTCAATTTCCATTACCAATTTTTCTGTCATAAAGCTTAAAGATGCCTCTGTTACACCATCTATTTTTTGTATAGCCCTTTCTAATTCTGCTGCACAATTTGCACAATCAATTCCTTTTATTTTAAATTTCACTTTCATAATAATTACCTACCCTTCTTTTTATATTTATTTCAAAAATTGTACACCCGGATTGGAAAATAGTTAAATTTTGGCAAGGCAAATTTTATTTAAAAGACAAGGGCGCATACATAGTGTATGTAACCGCGTTTTAAATGAAATTTAACACAGCCAAAATTATAAATATTTTCCAATCCTATATTTTATGTTCAATATGCTCTATAGCCACTTCAAACACTTCTTTTACATGTTCATCATCAAGTGTATAAAAAACTTCTTTCCCTACTTTTCTACACTTTACAATTCCACTTCTTCTTAATGTTCCTAATTGATGTGAAATTGACGACTTACTCATACCAAGTACATTTGCTATGTCACACACACACAGCTCATTTTTATCCAAAGCATCTAATATTTTAACTCTTGTTGTATCTCCTAATATGCTAAAAAAATCTGCCATTTTATTTAATATATCTTCATCTACCATTTGTTTTTGTGTTGATTCAACTAAATCTTGATGAATTACATTACAATCACAAGCAAATTCATTCCTTGCCATACATATCTCCTTTCCTTACTCTTTTGTAAGCAAAATAATTGAGCAATTATTCAACTTTTACTATATTATAGTTGAATAATTACTCAATTGTCAATAATTTTTATAAATTTTTTTAAAATAATATGAAAGATAATTCTTTCATATTATTTTAAATGTTACAATCGCTAGCCCTTTGAGTTTTTCGACATAAAGTCGAAAACTCAAATCGGGCATGAACAAATCAAAGAAGAATTTTCAATTTTTCTTATTTGTTCACAAATTTTTTATACACTTCCATGATAATTATTAAAGGTATTGAAAATACTACTAATCCACCAGCAAACTCTAATGGTATTGTTTTTAAACGTAATATATTTGATAATATATCACTTCTCACGACTATTATTTGTATTAAACATGTTATCAATATCGAAAATATCAAGAATTTATTATTTTGTCCTGATATTTTAAATGCTGAAATTCTTTCACTTCTACAATTAAAGATATGAATATTTTCCATTAAGACCATCAATGTTAGTAAATAACTTCTAATAATTTCTATTTCAAGATGTTTTATATTATATAAATAAATATAAAGTGCAAATTCTATTATCCCCATTACTGTTGCTGATATGATAATTTCATTTATCATTAATTTATCAAATATTTTTTCATTATTTGCAGGTCTATTCATTACATCTTCAACATCTTTTTCAAATGCTAAAGCATTACTTTGAATTCCATTACTTATTAAATTTAACCATAATAATTGTATTGCGACTAATGGTATTGGAAAATTAAATATCATCGCTAATACAAATAATATTATTTCAGATAATCCTGTTGATAAGAGCAAATATATTACTTTTCTTATATTATTATATGCTCTTCTTCCTTCTTCTACACCATTTACAATTGATGAAAAATTATCATCTGTTATTATCATATTCCCTGTTTCTTTTGCAATATCTGTTCCACTTCCTATTGCAACACCTATATTAGCTGATTTTAGAGCTGGTGTATCATTTACCCCATCACCTGTTACAGCAACCATTTTTCCTTCTTCTTTTAATTTTTTAACTATTTCTAATTTCTCCATAGGTGTTGCTCTAGAATATACTTTTGTTATACCTATTCTCTTAGCTATTGCTTCTGCTGTATTTTTTTGGTCTCCAGTAATCATAATTGTTTCAATTCCTGCTTTTTTACAACTTTCTACTGCTTCTGTTACTCCTTCTCTAATCGGATCTACAAATCCTATCAATCCTAGAAATATCATATCTTTAAGATCTTTTTCTTCTAGCTCTTTTGTTTCAAAATTTCTCTTATGAATTTTACTTTGAGCTATTGCTATAACTCTATATCCTTCTTCTGCTAATTGAATATTTTGATTAAGAATTTTATCTTTATTTATCTTTTCTTTCTCATTAATATATTTGCAAAATTCTAAAACTTTTTCTGGAGCCCCTTTTATAGTTACTACATATTCATTATTTTCTTCAAATACTACTGCTGAATATTTTAATTGTGATTCATAATGTATCATACTTTTTATATCAAATTGTTGTTTTATTGGAATTTTCATTCCTAATGCTAAAAATGCTGTATCTATTGCATCACCTGAATGTTTCCATTGTTTTCCATCATATTCAAGCCTTGCTTCATTGTTTACATATCCCATTTTCACTATTTCTTTTATTTGTGTTTTATCTTTCTCATCACATCTTATTTCACCTATATCATTGTATCCAATTCCTTTTATTGATGCTACACTATCATTCGGAAGAACTATTTTCTTTGCAGTTTGTTCATTTGCAGTTAATGTTCCTGTTTTATCTGTTGCTATAACATTACAACTTCCTAAGCTTTCAACTGCATTTAGCTTTTTTACTATTACATGTCTTTTTGCCATTTTATTTGAAGATACTGATAATACTATTGTCATAGCAATTGTTAATCCCTCTGGTATTGCAGAAACTGTTAATGCTATTACTGTTGATAATATTTCAGATAATTTATATCCTTTAAAAAACAAAAATATTGATACAATTATTGCAAAAATTAAAAATGCAAAACTTATTTGTTTTGAAAATTTTTCTATTTTTATTACTAATGGTGTTTTTGAATCTTCTGAAAGTAATACATTTTCAGCAACTTTTCCAAACTCTGTATATTGTCCTGTTGCAATTACAACACCTCTTCCTCTGCCTTTTGTAACAATACTTCCAGCAAATGCAATATTATCTCTTTCTGCTAATTCTGTTTCTTTAGGCAATGTTATATCTAATTTATTTTTTGGTTTTGATTCACCTGTTAAAACAGATTCATCTATACTTAGATTTTTTACATCTATTAATCTCAAATCAGCAGGTACTTTATTTCCAGATTCTAATTCTATAATATCTCCAACAACTATATTTTCTGAATCGATTTCTTCTATTTTTCCATCTCTTAATACTTTAGTTCTAATTTTTATCATATTTTGAAGCTTTTCAGCACTTTTTTCTGAACTCCATTCCTGATATGTTCCTATAATTGTATTTATTCCTATTACAACAAATATAAATATTGCATCTGCTTTACTTTGTGTTATTATTGAAAATATTGCTGAAAAAAATAGTATAAATATTATTGGATTTTTCAGTTGTTCATTAATTATGTTCCAAATAGTATTTCTCTTACCTGTTGGAATTCTATTTAATCCTTCTTCTTTTAATCTTTTGTTCGCTTCTGAATTTGTTATGCCTTTAGAACTCGTTTCTAATTGTTTTAATATCTCTTCTTTTCCTTTATACCACATAAAAAAATCTCCTTTGAATTATTATGCACTCAAAAGAGACCTTTTATTAAATTTTTTCATACTCATTATATATGAGTTATTAAGATTTCTAAGCAATCAAACATATAAAAATTCAAAAATATGCTTATATTAATACATCATGTATTTGTTTTAATATATTGTCATCTACAATTTCTTTAAAAATAATAGAAATTTTTGTTCTTGTTATTTCTATATTAAAGATTTCTAATTTATTTTCATTTGCAATTTCTAAAACTTTTTGCAATATATCATCATTTGAACTTATTCCATATCCTATAACTGAAATTTTTGATATTTCTTTTTTTACAATGCTTTTTACTCCAGAACTTTCAAGATTATGTGTTATTTCTGTTCCTTTTTTATCATTAAATGTTGATTCTGTAATTATTGGTACATCAAATTTTTCTCCTATTTCTACACATCTATCATGAAGTACTTTTGCTCCTTCACTTGATAATGAATACATTTCTTCATAAGATATTTTTGTTAATTTATCTGCATTTGGTATTTTCTTTGGATCTGCTGTATATATACCATCAACATCTGAATATATGTAGCATTTAGAAGCATTTAATTCTGCTGATAATGCTACTGCTGTTGTGTCAGATCCTCCTCTTCCTAATGTTGTTATATTATCATCTTCATCTATGCCTTGAAATCCTGTGATTATTACTATATTTTCTTTTAGTTCTTTTTTTATTCTCTCTGTATTAATCTTTATAATTGAAGCATTTTGATAATTATTATTTGTATATATTTTTGATTGATATCCATTTAAAGATATTGATTTATATCCCATTAAATTCAACAATATTGCTAGTTTAGATGCACTTGCTTGTTCACCAGTACTTAATAACATATCTAATTCTCTTTTATTTATATTTTGAGAATTTGTTATTTCTTCTAATTCTTTTGCTTGTTTTAGTAAATTATCTGTTGTTTTTCCTTGAGCAGATACAACAACTACTACTTTATATTTTATAGTTTTTTCTATTATTTTGTTTGCTACCATCATTAATCTTTCATTATTTGCAAGTGAACTTCCTCCAAATTTTAAAACTACTATATCCATATATAAACTTCCTTAAATAGTAAAAAAATAATAGTTATATTTAATTATAAACATAACTATTATATTATATTGCTTTTATGATTACTTGTTACTATTTATATATTTCAAATAGCTTTCTATAAATCCATCTAAATTTCCGTCCATAACTGTTTGAACATTTCCAACTTCATAATTTGTTCTATGATCTTTTACAAGTGTATATGGACAAAATACATATGAACGAATTTGGCTTCCCCATGCAATATCTTTTTGCTCACCTTTTAAGTCATTTATTGTTTCTTTTTGTTCTTTTTCTTTTAAATCAAATAATTTTGATTTTAACATCTTCATTGCTGTTTCTCTATTTTGAATTTGTGAACGTTCTGATTGACAAGCAACAACAATATTTGTTGGAACATGAGTAATTCTTACTGCAGAAGATGTTTTATTAATGTGTTGACCTCCTGCTCCTGATGCTCTATAAGTATCTACTCTTAAATCATCTGGATTTATATCTATTTCAATATCTTCTGTTATTTCTGGTAAAACTTCTAATGATGCAAATGATGTGTGTCTTCTTCCTCCTGCATCAAAAGGTGAAATTCTTACTAATCTATGCACTCCCATTTCACCTTTCATATATCCATAAGCATTTTCTCCAATTATTTCAAATGTAACACTTTTTATTCCAGCTTCATCACCTTCAAGATAATCTAATTCTTTTACTTCATATCCTTTTTTGGTAGCCCATCTTGTATACATTCTGTAAAGCATTTCTGCCCAATCTTGTGACTCTGTTCCACCTGCTCCTGGATGTAATGTTAGTATTGCATTATTTCTATCATATTTTCCAGATAATAGTGTTTCTAATTGTATTTTTTCTACATCTTCTTCTAAGTTTTTAGTGGATTTTAAAATGTCTTTTGCCACTTCTTCATCAACTTCTAGATTTGCAAGTTCTGTTAATTCAATTAAATTGTCAGCTTCTTTTTGTGCCAATTCAAATCCGTCTATTTTATGCTTTAGTTCTTTTATTTTTACTAATATTTTACTACTTGATAATGTGTCTTGTTGCCAAAAGCTTTCTTGCTGTGTTTGCTCTTCTAATTTTTTTAATTCTTCTTTTTTTGAAGCTATGTCAAAGAGATTCACCTAAACTTTCTACTTTGTTTTTTAATTGTTGTAATTTATTTAAGTTTTCTTCTAATTCTATCAATCTATTCAACTCCCTATATATTGTAATCTGTTATAGATAATTCTGGAAATTCAAAATCTTGTCCATCTGAAGTAAATTTTGTTGATATAAAATGATTTTTATTCATTGTACTACTTCCCTTTAAGAAATATCTATATCTTATTGTATTTGTTAATTTTCCTCCACCAACTATAATTGGGTCATCCCATGTTGTATCTATAGCATACCATTTTTCATTTATGTTTACGTAGTTCCATGCATGATTTTCTGTTTTCCCATCACTATTCGTTGCTGTTCCTGTTATTATTATATTTTCTAATTCTGTTTCATTTAGTAAATATTGTAAAGCTTTTGCATATCCTTCACATACACACGTTTTTGATACTAGAGCACCATATATATTATATATATTTTTTTCTGTAAATGTTTGATCATATTCTATTGTATCAACTAAATAATCATGTATATATTTCATTTTTTCAATATCATTTTTCCCTGCAATCTGATTTAATATTTGATTTTTTACAGCTATTACTTGGCTTTCACATTGGTCTATTTGTTCTTTTGATGTAAATCCGTCTAATAAATATGTTGGATCTTTAGCACTATTTATATATACATTATATTTTGTTGAAAATATTTTTTGAATTGTTTCTATATTTATATACATTTTTGTAACATCAATATAAAATACATCTGGATTGTCATAAGTAAATGCTTCAATAGCCGTTTGATATTCTTCTTGTAATTTATCACTTCCATTTTCTTGTGATAATATATCATAAAAAGCATTTCCAAATTGAATTGTATATGTTCCTGTTTTTAAATTTTCTTTATTTTCATATAATTTTTCATATATAATTTTTCCATTCTCTCCTAATTGACTGTATAAGTATTTATTTTGATATTCATTCTTGGTTAAAACTTGTGTTCCAACTGTGCTACCACTTATTTTTGTATCTGTTGTTGCCTTTGTATTATTAATTCTGTTATCAGATTCTTGATTTTCAATTTTTGGATATATTAATTGTAAATTTCCAAAATCTACATCACCATTTCCTGCAAATTCATTATACATTACATACCCAAATAACATTATTATTCCAGCTAACGCTATTACTATTAATACTAATAGAAATTTAATAAATCCATTTTCTTTTTTCATTTAAACATTCCTTTCAATTTCTTTTGTATATTTCTATTATATATTATAAAATATATTTTTTCAATTGTTTATTTCAGTTAATTAGAATATTTTTTCAAAATATTGTCAATATTAGAAATATGAATATTAAGAATTTTATAAATAATTTATTTGAACAAAATTATAATTTTTCAATTATAAATAATATGAATGAAAAAGCAAAACCTATAAATACTAATAATACCAAAATATTTTCTGAATTAAATAAAAATCTTGAATTTGTAAAAAGTAAATACAATACTTTAATTAATAGTGATATTGTAATTAGAGAGTTTGAAACTCTTGCTCAAAATCAATTATATAAAAGTTTTATAATTTATATTGATGGTCTAGTTAATTCTATTTCAATAAACGATTTCGTTTTAGAACCATTAATGTTTCCAAAAAGAGTTCAAAATCCTAATCCTGCCAATTTATTAAATTATATTGATAATAGATTATTGCCTCAAAATAGTGTTAATAAAGTTGAAGATTTTGAAGCTGTATGCTCTGGAATTAATATGGGAAATTGCTTACTTTTTATTGATACTTTAAATATTGCTTTTGATATAGATGTAAAAAAATATAATTCTCGCGGTGTTGATAAACCTGAAAATGAAGTAATTATAAAAGGACCTCAAGAGAGTTTTATTGAAAACATAAGAACAAATACATCTCTTTTAAGGAAAATTGTTAATAATGAAAATCTGGTAATTGAAAATATTCCTGTTGGAAATATTAGCAAAACCAAATGTGGTGTTTGTTATATGAAAAATATTGCTAATTCTGATTTGGTAGGAGAAGTAAAATTTAGACTTAGCAATCTTTCTATTGATTCATTACTTTCTACTGGTCAATTAGAACAATTATTAGAGGAAGAAGAAACATATGGTGTTCCTCAATTAATTTCAACTGAAAGACCTGATAAGTGTTGTGAATATCTATTTCAAGGCAGGATTATAATTTTAGTTAATGGAAATCCTTATGCTTTGATCGCACCTGCAACTATTGAAGATTTTCTATTTTCTCCAGAAGATACAAATTTAAAGCCAATGTTTGCAAATTTCTTAAGAATCATTCGATTTATTGCTTCTGCTATTACTTTATTATTACCTGGCCTTTATATTGCTATAGCATGTTTTCATCAAGAGATTTTACCTACAGAGTTACTTTTCTCAATTTTATCTGCTAGAGAAAATGTACCATTTCCAATGATTTTTGAGTTATTGCTTATGGAATTTTCTTTTGAACTTATAAGAGAAGCTGGTTTGAGAGTTCCATCTCCTATTGGTTCTACTATTGGAATTGTTGGTGCTTTAATTTTGGGTGATGCTGCTGTTAATGCTGGAATTGTTAGCCCTATTCTTATAATTGTTGTTGCTATTACAGGTATTTCTTCATTTGCAATTCCTGATTTTTCTTTTGGATTTCATTTGAGAGTTTTTAGATTTATATTTATTGTTCTTGGCTTTACTGCTGGTTTTCTTGGAATTGGGACTGGATTACTTGTATATTTAACTTTATTGTGTAGTTTGAAATCTTTTGGCGTTCCATATACTACTCCTATTACTCCAAGTTCTTCTGATAATAATGGTTATTTTATTCCTCCTATTTGGAAACAAGAATATCGAGATAGCTTTTTGTCTCCAAAAAGAAAAAAGTCTCAGGCTAAAATTAGCATGAAATGGAAATATTAAAAATTATTTTGTATACACAATTTAATCAATCATCATATCAAATAAGAACAAATAAGAAAAATTTTCAATTTTTCTTTAATTTGTTCTCGCCCGACTTGAGTTTTCGACTAAAAGAAGAAAATCTCAAAGTGCTAGCGATTGTAGCTTTTTATATAATAGGAAAGTATAACTTTCCTATTATATAAAAAATAGTGTAATTATTGGTAAATAACTACACTATTTTTAGTTCTATTAATAATTTTCAGCTTTTATTTCAAAAAATGCTTTTGGATGATTACATACAGGGCAAACTTCTGGAGCTGATGTTCCAACTACAATATGTCCACAATTTCTGCATTTCCAAATCTTAACTTCTCCTGCTTCAAATACTTTTCCTTCTTTAACATTTTCTAATAATTTTAAATATCTTTCTTCATGTTCTTTTTCTATTTTACCAACTTCTTCAAATAAATATGCTATTCTTGCAAATCCTTCTTCTTTAGCTGTTTTTGCAAATTCAGCATACATATCTGTCCATTCATAGTTTTCTCCATCTGCTGCTGCTTTTAAATTTTCTTCTGTTGATCCAATAGATCCTCCATTTAATAATTTAAACCATAATTTTGCATGTTCTTTCTCATTATCAGCTGTTTCTTGGAATATAGCAGCTATTTGCTCATATCCATCTTTTTTTGCTTGACTTGCAAAAAATGTGTATTTATTTCTTGCTTGTGATTCTCCTGCAAATGCAGTCATCAAGTTTTGTTCTGTTTTTGATCCTTTTAATTCCATAATTTTCCCTCCTAAATTTTTAATATTATTATGTGCTTTTATTTAAATATTAAGCATTATTACATAATAAATATTTCTTTATCTATAATATATCTTTTATCGCAAAAAATCAAGATTTTTAAGTAAAATTCAGTAATTTATTCAAAATCTTATCAATATTAGGAAATACAATATTTTTCATTCCATGATTATACAAATTTAATACTTTATTAGCTTTATATATTATTTCTGTTTCAAGTTGTTTAGAAACTTTAATAGGTACTTTATTTTTCATATATTGACTTTCTATATAATCTAAAGTTACTGGAAACATATTTTGAATTAAAAATGCACTATATGTATTTGCAACATCTCCAAAAACAATAGTATCAATAGAGGGATTTTTTCCGAGCTTTATTTGTTTTTGAATTTTGCTATCATATATTCTTTTATATTTATCTATTTTCGTACTAACTGGAATAAACCAAATAATATTATCATATTTTTTACTCTTAATACAATAATAACATGGCCTTTTATTTCCATTTTCTTTATTTTTCATTAATTCTGGATCATCTATAATATCAAAAAATGAATCTTTTATAAAATAAAAATATCCAACATCTATTTGCATCTTTAATCCTCCTTATACCATTAAGGGCTTACCATTTCTGGTAAGCCCCCAATAAATTTATTCACTCTTTAATTTGTTAGTCGCTCAAAGAGGCGGCGACAAACACATTTATTCACTCTCTCATTTGTAACTCGCCAAAGAGGCGGCGACAAACACATTTATAAAAACTATGCTGTCATTAATATTATATTCATAATACCACGAAATATGTCATTTTGTCAATATTTTTTTATTTTATACCACTTCAATAAATAAACTTTTCTTAATTCATTGCTTTTGTATTAGTTAAAAAATCCTCCTTTATCATCTTTATTAAATCTTTCAACTCTGTAGATTTATTAGAATTAGTATAAATCCCAAACTCAATCTCTCCAAATTCAAGAGTTGTTTTAACTTCAACCAAATTAAATTTCTTGTAATCATTTTCATCTACATATTCTCTTGTTATTAATCCTAATGCATTTCCCGAACCTGTAAGTTCCAAAATAGTATTATAACTACTATTTTTCAAATTCAACTTTTTCCCAAAAGATAACATTTCTAATCTTTTTAATGCTTGTGAATATGTTCTTGGTGTATATATAATTTGACTTTCTATATCATCAAGTGTTAATTCCTTATTTGCAAAATCCGAATTTTTACTTGCAATTATCACATCATGCAAATAGCCCAATTTTGTATATTCAATACCATTTAATATTTCAGTATTATCTTTTTTAGAAAAAACTATATCTAATTCTTCATTTTGTAATTTTTTCATCATTTCACTAGTTTCTTCACATACTAGATTCAAATTAACATTAGGATATTTTAAATAATATTTATTAAGAGCTTTACCAAAAATACAACTTCCAATATGATTATGAGTACCTATATTAATGACTTTTTCTTTGCAAACTTGTCTATCTATTGTATTCAATTCCTCAATTGGCTTTTTTATTTTTTCATATAATTTTTTTCCTTCTAAAGTTAATTCTACACCTTTACTTTTTCTTTCTAATAATTTCATTGACAATTGTTCTTCTAAATTTTTTATTTGTTTTGTAATTGCTGGTTGAGAAACATTTAACTTTTCACTTGCCTTAGTTATATTTCTTTCTTTAGCAACTTCTACAAAAATTCTATATAATTCAAAATCTATCATTTACATCACTCCATACTTTTTTATAACATAAAAGCATGAAATATTCAATATATCTCATGCTTTTATGCTAAAATCAATTAAGCAAATTCAATAAACTTTTAAAAGCTCCTTCTATCTGCTCATTATCTCTTCCATTTAAATCATAATGGATAGAATCATTTTTACACCCAGATAAGTGTAATACCAAATTTGATGATAAAAATAAACTAAATACTCCTTCTTGACATTCTCCTTTTTTATATAATAAACAATTTTTTCTACAAAACTCCGAATATCTCGCTCCTCTTGTTGAGTCTTTTACTTGAATCCAATTATTGCCTCTAAAGTAGCAACTCATTGGAATACCATGTTTTTTTTCTATTAATGATGTTGTCCATTCTGCTTGAGAATGTGTTGAAATTTGGCATAAGAAATCATAAAAATTACTCATTGGCACGAAAAGTTCTTGCCATAAATCATAAGCTTCTTTTCCAGTAACTTCATTAGAATAACCTAAATATTCAGAAAATCTATTTAAGTCTAATAATTTTACATTTACATCTAATTCATCTATTGCTTTTTGTACAAGTTCTCTTACCTCACATTCATTCAGTTTTGTTACAACAATATTATATCTAACTGAAATCTTATTTTTTCTCAAAGCTCTTGTTATTTCTATAACATTTTGAGAAAGATATTTAGGAAAATGGACACCACATATATATTCTGAAAGATTATCAACACTAAAAACAATATCTATATATTCTTTGTATTTTGTTAGCACATCTATATATTCTAAAATTCTAAATCCATTTGTGTTAATTCTTACTTTTGTATCTTTGAATTTCATAATATATTCAATAAGTTCACCAAAATAACTTACACTTGTTGGCTCTCCTCCTGTAATTCTAAAATTTACTATTCCATTTGCATAAGCATTGGCAATAATCTTTTTTACATCATCAAAAGAAATAGTTTCTTTTTCTTTTGATATGCTTTCTCCACCTTTCTTACAATAAAAACATTGATAATTACAATAAGTTGTGATTGCAATTGCCAAATAAGTATTTACCCGTTTTTTCATCTAATTTGCCTCCTAATATTATTAGTATCTGTTATATAAATACTACATATTATTTTAGCATACTAATTATATTATTTGAAATACATAAATGTCAGTTTGTGATAACTAAATAGAATATCATTCACATTAAAACAACTTTTGCTGATTTCCATCAATTGTATCAAAGTTCATATTCTTCAAAGAATCCTCTGTTCTAAACTCTTGTTCAACAACAACTGTTTTCTTATTACCATCTTTAAACTCATGTTTTAATACATAATTTACCTCAAACATTGATATAATTTCTTTACTTATATTATGACCTGGTGCAATTAGTTGAACATTATTCTCTTTCAATATTTCAAACATAACTTTCCATAAAAACACTGCACTTGTTGCCCCAAAAGGATTATCAACAATTATAACTTTTTTACATTTGCTTGAACCATCTTTTCTTGTAAGCATACTAATATAAGAAATTATACAAACAGCAAACATAAAGTAAATTGCATTAACTTGCCCGTCTGAGCCTAAATCTTCTTCCCATCTCTTATATGTTGAATGTTCTTGCACATCTTCAATTTTATATAATTTTACATAAGCTTTATCTATATTTATAATTTGTCCCACTAACATTTTTGAAGAAAGTTTTTCATTTAAAACTTCTTTAGTCATTTCTTCTGGCTTTTCTTCCATGTCTTGTACAATTTTATAAATATATTCTTTCATTCTTCTTATTTTTTCATCTTTTTCATATTCAAATAATTCAAGTTTTATTATATTTATATCTTTTCCGCCAAATTTAATTTTAGATAATCCTGGCAATTTTTCCAAATCTCTTACTATTGTTTCTGCTTTTTCAAAACATTTTGTAATAAAGTTTTCTTGATATTTTTCAAGTTTTTCAATTGCCTCATCAATATGTCTGATTCTCTCATTAATTAACTCTATAATAGTTAATATTCCTTGATTATTATTTTCCGCTTCACTTAAAAATACAGGATTTTTTATTCCTTCTATTGATTCTAACACATCTTGTTTTATATAATAATTTTCAACACATTCTTTAATATGTTTTATATAACTATCAAAGTTTTGTTTTTGTTTTGATAATTCTTTATCTAAACTAATACTTTCTTGTTTGATTTTATTATATGTATATAATTCTGCTTCTAATATATTTTCAATATCAATTTCTGTTTGCTCTATTTTTCTATCTGTTATGAAATTTTCTAAACCTATACATTCTTTCTTAAACTCTTCAACTTCATTTTCAACATCTTGGATTTTATTAGTAATATTTCTTATATTTGTTTTATTAGATATGATTTTATTTTTATTTTCATTCATATATGTTTTGATTATTTCATTATTTGAAATTTTATCTTCAATTTCATATTCAAATCCTGATTTTTGTAATTGACCAATTGATAATTTTATTTGTCCTATTATTTCACTTTCTGCTTTATCTTTTTCTGTTAGCCTGCCTTTTAATGATTTAATATTTTTTTCTAAAATATCAATATTTGTCTTATATGATTTCAAATCACTCTCATTAATTCTTTCAAATATTTGATTTTTTTCTTCAAAATCATGTACATAATATCCATTTTCTTCAATTCTATTTTGACAATTATTCATATTTTGATTACACATATTTAATATTTTTACTAATTGATTATATGTTGATTCAGATGTACTAAATTTTTCTGTTAATGCTTTATATGTTGTTTCTATTTCTTCAAAGCTTTCCTCAATAATCTCTGTTTCTTCAAATTCTGTAAGTTCTGATAATTTTATCAAATATCTATTTTTTTGATTTTCTAGATTATTTATTTGTTTTTCTAATAAGCTTATTTCATCTTCAATTTCTTGAACTATTTCAATCTTCTCTTCTAAGTTTTCTTTTTCATTCTGTTCTGCAACCTTTTCTTTGCTGATTTGATCTTGAAGTTTTTGTAATTCATTATTTATATTTTTTAATTCATTTAAAACTTCAATTTCTTCTAAAATGCTTTTCTGGTCTTTTTCTAATAAAGTATTTTCTTTAAAAAGTTCTTCTTTTTTCTCATTATTATTTTGAATATTATTACTTAAGTCTTTTTGCTCTTTTTCTAATTTTTCTATTTGAGATTTTGCACTATCTACATTTTCATATAAAGAATCTATTATGTTTTTGCTTGAATATGTTTGTTCAAATATTTTAACTTCATTCAAATATTCTTGCTCTCTGTCAATTCTTGATTTTACATCTAATATTTTAGAATTTAATCCTTCAATATTTTTCTCTAATTTTGATTTATATTCTTCAAGTTTTTCTGTATTTGAATTTTGCAATACGTCAACAGAAATAGGAAATATGTAATCTTTGCTTTTTATTACCGCTTCTTGTCTTAACATTTCAATATTTGCAATTGGTACTAAATTTTGTAATTCTGTTTCTATTTGTTTTACTTTTAATTTTTCAAAACTATTATTATCAACAAATACTGAATACATTATTAATGGATTATTTTTTATTATTTCATTACGTTTTTCTTCATCGTATTCTGCTAACTTTTCAAATCCTGCAATTACATAATTACACTTATTTTCAAGCTTTTCTTTCAAATGTAATATATCTTCATTTGGAATTATTGTATTATATTTATTAATTAGTTCAAGCTTTCTTGCTTTTATTTGTTTTTCTATTTGATATGAATTTCTTTGCTTTTCTTTTTCATCTATACTTGCCTCTATTGTTTGTTTTACATTTGTAAAATCTACATCAAATAATTTAGCTAGTTTTTCTATACTATTTTTGTCTTTTTCATATTTTTGAACATCTGCTTCTGCATCTTTAAATACTTTATTTTGAAGTATTTGATTTGCTCTATTTTGAGCAAGTTCTTGATTTATTTTTATATTTTCATTATCTAATCTTTCTATTTCTGCATTATTTTTTTCTGCTTTTTCTTTACATTCATTTTGTATTTTTTCTTCTTTTACAATTCCTTCATCAATATTTAAAATTAAATCAAGTTTTCCTTTTTCTGTAAACTCATTTGTAATTATATTTTTGCTCTCATTTTCCTCATCAATTTGCTTTTGATAATTTTCTATATTTAAAGAGCATTTTGTAAAATCTGTTCTTGCAAAATTTTCTTGATCTTTTGCAATCTTTTTAGTACTAGTTTTTTCATCTTTTTCTTTTGATTTATCAGAATATTGTTCACTAATTTTTTCTATTAATTCTTGTAATTTTAATTTATAATTATATCCATAAATATTATATTTTTTAGCCAAATCTTTATCAGCAATTTGCATACTATTTATTTGTATTTGTGTTTTATCTCTTTCTTGCTTATTTTCTAAATATTCAACATATTCATTTTGAGCTTTTGACAATGCTAATTTCTTTTCCACATCATCTTTTTTTGCTTGTATTTTTTGTATTTCAGTATCTATATTTTGTTTGTCATTTTCAATTTCTTCTTTGTCATTATGTAATTTATCTATTTTATATTTTTCGTTTTCAATATTTAATCTTGTATTTTCATCTTGTAATCTAGCAATTTCATCTGTTTCATGTTGAATTTTGTCTTTCAACTCATTCATTTTATGTTGCTTATATTGATATGCTTCATTTGCTTTTTTATTTATTTTATTAATTCTATTAAATTCATCAATAAATTTTGCATTTTCTTTTTGAAGATTTTCATACATTTCTTTTGCTTGTTCATATTCCTTTTTGTTATCATTCTGCTTTCTAAACAACATTAAATTATCTTTTAATTCTATCAATGTATCTACTAATGTATCTTCAGATTCATCACTATTTTGTAAATTAATATTATCAATAATTTTTATTAAAAAGTTTTCTATTAGTTTTCTTGATGTTTTATTTTCTTTGAAGTATTTTTCTATATAATTTTCAGATACATTTATTTCAGATATAAGTTTCCATTCTGCTGATATAAGACCATAATATTCTATTCTTTTCATATAATCTTTTTTACTATCAAATATTTCTACAGGTAGTCCATCTTTTTTCATTCCAATAAGATATTGTCTTAATTTATCATAAGACATATAAATTTTATCATTTCCGTCTCTTGCTACAAGTGGTAATTTCTTTATATCTATTTGTGCATAATCATTATAAAAATAGCAATAATTGTAATAATCTATCTCTAATTTATTTTCATCATCTGTATCATTATCTGAATCTTGCTTTTTTCTTGCACAAAATCCTGTAAGCATATATTTATATTCATATCCTTCATCAAGTTCCCATTCTACAAGGCAATGTGATGTTCTTTTTGTATTTCCACCTATAAATATATTTTTTATTGGCTTTTCCTTTTTTAAATATGTATTTGGAAGTACTGTCTGTAAAAGCATTAATATTAACATTGATTTTCCACCAGTATTTATTAAATCATAAGTTGTAGATTTTCCATCTAATCTCATATTAAAATCATCATATATGCTTTTGGCATCATTATAGTTTACATTTACTAATCGAATTCTATTAATATGTGGCATTTTCACTACCTCCTAATTCATATACATATTCAAGTAATCTATTTTTGTTTTCTTTACTATATTCAAAGTAAAAATAGACTATTGATTTGAATCTTGTTGTAATTGATATTATTCTTCTTTCCTCATCAAAGAAAATTAGATTTTCTTCTTGCATAAAATTTAATACTAATTTTACAAAAGATATTTTATCATTTTTTCCAGAGTTGATGTCTTCTCTTGCATCTGGCAACCTTTCCCATACTTTTTTTACATCTCTAAAATTATATTCATTTTCTTCACTTATTTTTTCAATATCTTCTTTTACAAGACTTTGAAATTTTATATTTATTGTTTCTATTAATTCTTCAAGACCTAAATAACTTCTTGGTGAATTTAGCCCTGATTCTCTATAAAAACATGTTATTATTGTTAATATTATAAAATACATTAAATATATATCTTCATTTTTGTTTAATATTTTAATTTTTTTCTTCAAATCTTCATTTGAATAACCAAATACTTTATTATCAATCATCACACATAGATTTAATGTATTATCTAATCTATAAATATTAAATCCCATCTTTTCAGCAATCATATCACATAAGCTTTCTACTTCATCATTTCCAACATATTGTTGATATAATTCTGTATTTTCAGATTTTTTTATTTCTTTATTTTGTAATAATGTATTTATTATTTCTAATGCTATATTTAAACTATCTTTTATTTCTTCCAATTCAATTTTCTTTCCTTTCTTAGATTTTTAATACTGAATTTTGCTACTACTCTATATTTTGACTTATTATCATATTAGTTATTTTCAATCCATTTCCAAAGTCAATATCATCATTTTGTGTTATTATTCTAATTTGATTAAATGAATAATCTTTAAACATTTCATCAGATTCTGCAGTTAATTCTTTTTTACCATTTAAAAATATTACAAAAGATATAAAATCACCATTATATAATGATTTTTCTCCATAATTTGATCTTATAAATTCTGAATATTCTTTTAAATCAAAACTTTTTCTTGTTTTTAATAAAAGTAACATATTTTCAAAATAAAATTTAAAATTATGTACTACTCTTTTTTTAGTAATATCATCAATTGTATCTATTTGATGTGTTTGTGATTTTTCTTTTTGTTCTTCTTCTTTTTTATCTTGATTAATTTTTTGTGATTCTAATGATTTCATTGGATTAAAACTTTTTAATTTCTTTGGTAATAAAAATGGTGATATAAAATAAAATAATTTTTCTGGATTATTTGTTTTTGATATAACCTTTTCAAATTCTTGCTCAAATTTGAATTTTTCTGAAAATGCACTTCTTGCTCTCATACCTATTATTTCATCATGTTTTTTTGTCATTTCTATTGCTTCTTTTAATAATTTTGTATGACTATTTATTGTTTTGTTTAATTCTTTTTCTATCTTTTTTATTAATGAAATTGTTTGCTTTTCTTTTTCATTTAATTGATTTGATTCATTTTTGGCTAAATATTCATTGTAAATATTATCTACTAATTCTAATACTTCTCCAAATAATTCTTCTTCCTCATTTATTTGTCCTTCAACAGATTCATGGTATTTGTTATATTCTTCTATTCCTTCTTTTCCACCATACATTAATGCTTCAAGTACTAGTTCTTTTTGTTCACTTTTTTTCTTTACTTCTATATTTAGTCTTTTTATCGTGTCATAAGCATAATTAAATGAACCTTTTTCAATTTGTTTTCTAAATAGTAATAAATTTATTGTTATTTGTGCTGAATCTGGAAATTCTTTTGTTTTTAAGTAAAAATCTATTCCTTGTGGTGTTATATAATAATTTAGCTTTCCATTTTCTCCTAATTTTATTTCTATATATTTTATATGCCTATCTTTATTTTCTTTTTCTTTTAAACTATAATATTCATAAGTAAAATTGTTTCCATTATTTTGTGCTACATCTAATATCTTATTTACTATTTCTTTTACATTTTCTTGCTTTTTATTATATATTTTATAAATAAAATATTCTGTAAAATCCACTATATCTTGATATTCGATTTTTCTATTATTTAATTTTCCTGTATAAAGTAAATATGATAATATTGCTATAAAAACTGAATTCAAGTCAATTTCAGTTTTTTCATCTTGTAATTTTTTATTTATTACAAAATAAGGATAATAGATTTTTAAGTTTTCTTCTCTTGAATCTATTTCTTCTATTACATCTTTTATTATTTCTTCATAAGATTGCTCTTTTATATCTTCTGCTGTAAATACTTCTTTTTCTTCGTTTTCCAAAATCTATTCTCCTTTCATTATTTTTTCTGCAATACTTGCATTAAACACTTCTTGTGGAATATATAATTTATTTTCAAATATATATTTTAATTTTTTTTTATAATTTTTATCAAATTCTTTTAAGAATTCTTCATTATTTTTTAAATTACAAATTTGGTTTGTTCTTATTTTATTGGAATTTTTTTCTATATCTAATATTTTTTGATATCCTGTTTTATAGGTTTTTATATTATATTGTGAATATTTACTTTTTAACTGTTCATAAATATTTATTCCTTCATAATCAATATCTCCAAAATATTCGATTATGTTATTTTCTAATTTAAAATTATTGATAAACTCAAAGCTTTTTAATATCTTTTTTCCTTCTCCATATATAACTAAATATATATTTTTATATTTAGTTGTTTTTACTGCATTTTGTATTGTCCAGAATGTATCTTTGTTTTCTATTATTAAAATTTTTCCTTTACTAAATTCTTTGTTTTCATAATAAAAAAATGGCTCATAAGTTTCATAACATTTTAAATCTTGTAATGTTAATCCAAGCTTTTTTATTATATCTTCTCTTTCTTTGAGCAATTTTTCGTTTTGAAATATTTGATATGATCTTTCGTTTATTGTTAAGACACCTTCTATCGGTTTTGAAATAAATTTACTTATTGAATTAATAATTTCTTTGTCTTTTTGATATTCTTTTGTATTTTTTAAATAATAGTCTATTTTAAGCTTATTTGATAAATTTATAATTTCTTGTTTTATATTTGCATCATCTTGTTTTATTATTTTATATTTTTCTGAAATTCCTTCTACATTTGTTTTTGATGTTTTTTGTGGTTCTATATATCTCTCTTGAACTAATTTTTCAATTTCGTTTTTTAGTATTTTTTCATTTTGTGGAGTATATTCAAGATTTAGGTTTTCTCTTATTTCTTTTATGTTTATTGTTTTGGATTTTTTAGATTTTACTAGTACTATTATTTGTTCTTTTATTTCCATTTCTATACCTTTCTTTAAGGTTGTTTTTCAGTCATATCATATCATAAAAGCCTTGAAAAATCAAGGCTTTATTCTAATAAATCCCCTGCTATCAAATTGATAACAAGGGATTTATTTATTACTTAAAATTAGTCCAAATATTTATTTGGATTGATATTTATCATAGATTTCATATGCTTCTTTTTCATCAAGGATTTTCTGCTCTAACAATTTTTCTGCCATTTCAGTAACCATATCTTTATGTTCAGTAATAATCTTTTTAGTTTCTTCGTAAAACTTATTTAAAAGTTCCTTTATTCTGTTAAGTACTTGATTATTTACATCAGTACCAGCTAACAATGAAACATTAATACTTGAAATAGGTACAATTCCCAATTCATCATCAAAACAATATTCTACCAAATATTTTCTTAACAATCTTTCAGCATTAATTAAATCTTCTTTTGCACCATCTGAAGACGTTCCAAAGAAAATTTCTTCTGATGCTTTTCCTGCCAGACTTAGCATAATTCTAAATTCCAGATACTCTTTGGTCCATTTGATACTTTGAGAGATTGGATATGTAGTAATATGTCCTCTTGAATCATTAAATGGAATTATTGCTATTTCTCTTACCCGCTCCTTTTCCAAATAAAATGCAAACAAAGCATGACCTGCTTCATGAAATGCTGTTACTCTAATTTCTTCAGGTAAATTTGGGAATTTTCTGACATCTCCTTTTTCTTCCATCATTATTGCCATAATAAAATCATGACTGGTAATTTCATTATGATTATGTTTTTGCATTATATCTTTTGCAACATCCATAATATGGATTATTTTCAAAAAACTTTTTCCAAAGCATTTCTTGGCAATCATAAAACTATCTTCACTAGTAGATATTTCATTTTTTTGACACCAATATTCAATAATTTCTTTTCGTTCCTTGACATCAGGAAAATACATCTCAATTTTGATATCAAATCTTCCAAGACGTTTAACACTTCTTTCGATATTTTCTTTTCTTGTTGTTGCAACTACAAGAATATTATCTTTCTTACTCATTTCAAAATTAAACTGAGCACAAATTTTTTCTCCATTATCATTTTTGTCAATTGCATCAAATTCATCAAAGAAAATAATACAAGATTTTTTAAGTCTTGCTACTGAAAAAATTCTTTTTATATCTGTTGCGCTTCTTACTTCTCCTCCAGAAATAATCATATATGGCATTTGTGCTTCACCAATAAATGCTTTTGCCATAAAAGTTTTTCCTGTTCCTTCAGGGCCTTTAATGATAATGCCTTTTGGCTTACTTTCTTGATTATTTAAAATTTTAGAAATTGCTTGACATAATTTAATTTTTTGAGCATCATATCCTATTACATCATCAAACCGAATATCAATTTTTGAATCAAATTTAAACATTAGTCTTCCAAACCAACCTGTTGTAAATTGAAGCTGTTTATAAAGCATAACTTGCCTCCTATAATAAATTTTCAAAGTTCGTACACATATATTATAATATATTTTACATAATTTTTCAATCAAATTTCAAACAAAATGAGCCAATTAATCTCATTAGACTAATTGACTCATTTGGTTAGTAGCCATTATCTTGCAAATAAGCAATTCGTTCAATTGTTGCTGTGTTTCCAGAACTATCTGAAACTGAATAAATAAATATGTATTTTCCAACTTCAAACTCATCTGGCACACATTTTCTTTGAACTTTCCTGGTCAAATCTCCATCATAGTTATCCAATGCTTCATATCCTGGTTCTCTATAGTTTTCAATATTTTTAGTTTGAACCACAGCATCTCCTTTTAATGTTATAATTGGTGGCTGAGTGTCCACAACATGTATTGTTTGATTTAAAATTCTGATTCCAAATATATAACTAATTTTATAATCTCCAATTTTTGTTGTATCTACTGTATTAATTGAGATTACTGCCTTATCAGACACATCCCAAAAGAGCCATTTTATTGTTGCATTTTGAACATTTGCTCCAATTTCAATTGTTTCTTCAGCATTTTGAGTTATTTTTACACACCCCAATATAGTTGCTATTGCTACAAAAATTGAAAAAGCTGTTATTAATGTTCTAAAAAAGATTGATATTGCCCCAAATTGTTTTTGCCGTTTTTTACTCATTTTGCTACTCCTCCTAAACAAATTATTATTTTGGATACAAAAAACGGTTTCAAAATTGAATTGTACCATATTTTCCAAAAAAAGTAAATGTATTTTTTTATAATTTTCGGAAATTATATATTTAGGTGGTGATATTTTATGACAAATAAAGAGCTTTTATATGTTGAAGATGCTTTAGGACATGAAAACTATATGAAAACATGTAGCAAAAAAACAGCTACACAACTTACTGATCCAACTCTTGCTACTTTTATTGGTGAGTTAGAGCAAAAGCATACTGAATTGTATAACAAATTTTTAAATTTATTATAAAAGAAAGGAATTGTAATTATGCAAGATAAAGATTTAATGGAAAATGAACTTCTTGTTGTTAAAGGTGTTTGTGACTTATATTTACATGGTGCAATAGAATCAACAACAGCTGAAGTTCATACTGTTTTTAAAGAAGCTTTAAATGAATGTTTGAATATTCAAAATAAAATTTATAATTTGATGGCAGAAAAAGGTTGGTATCAAACAGAAAATGCTGAACAACAAAAAATAAATGCTGCTGAGCAAAAATATTCTAATCAAAATAATTAGTTTATTATATAGAAATAGAATTTCCGCGAAATGCAGAAATTCTATTTTTCTAGTTTTTATAATTTTTTAAATAAGAATCCATCTTCTCTATAAATTCTTCATTATTTTTTGTTTTGGTAATTTGAGAAATTATTTGCTCTGTAACATCTGCAACAGGTAAATTATTTAATGCTTTTCTTAATGCAAATACTGTTTCTAATTCTGGTTTTGTCAATAATAAATCTTCTCTTCTTGTTCCAGATTTATTTATATCAATTGCTGGGAATATACGTTTTTCAGATAGTTTTCTATCTAAGTGTACTTCCATATTTCCTGTTCCCTTGAATTCTTCAAATATTACATCATCCATTCTACTTCCTGTTTCAATTAATGCTGTTGCAAGTATTGTTAAACTTCCCCCATTTTCAATATTTCTTGCTGCTCCAAAGAATTTTTTTGGTTTATGTAATGCTGCTGGATCTAAGCCTCCTGATAATGTTTTACCAGATGATGGCATAACTAAATTATATGCTCTTGCTAATCTTGTAATACTATCTAATAATATTACAACATCTTTATTATGTTCTGTTATTCTTTTTGCTCTTTCTAATACCATTTCAGCTACTTTTACATGATGTTCTGGCATTTCATCAAATGTTGAATAAATAACTTGTCCTTTTATTGAACGTTTCATATCTGTTACTTCTTCTGGTCTTTCATCTATAAGTAAAACTATTAATTCAACTTCTGGATTGTTTTCTGATATACTATTTGCTATTTTCTTTAATAATGTTGTCTTTCCTACTTTTGGTGGAGCAACAATCATTCCTCTTTGTCCTTTTCCTATTGGTGAAATTAAATCAATTATTCTCATTGCATATTCTGTTGGCTTTGTTTCAAGTTTTAGTCTTTCATTTGGATAAATTGGTATTAATTCATCAAATCTTTTTCTTTTTGCAGCCTTTTCTGGATGTTCTTCATTTACTTCTCCAACAAATATTAATGAGGGGAATTTTTCTCCTTCTTTTGTTCTAGCAATTCCTTTTATTATATCACCAGTATCTAGTTTAAATCTTCTTATTTGAATTGGTGAAATATATACATCTTTTGGACTTGATAAGTAATTATCTCCTCTTAAAAATCCATATCCATCTGGTAATACTTCAAGTATTCCTTCAACAATTTGATCATCATCATTTGTTACCTTATACTCAATTGTTGAACTTGCTTCTGATAATTCTCCCATTTGTTCATCATCATTCTCATCATATCTTAATTCGTCATTTTCTTCTACTTTTGGTTTTGATGAGTCTTTAATTTGATTTAATAATACTATTAATTCTTCTTTTTTTAGCTTTGAGATATTTTTTATGTTATGCTCTTTGGCAAAATTTCTCAACTCTAATAATGTCATGTTTTCTAAATCTGACATAACTACCTCCTATTTATTTGATTTTTTAATTTAAATTTTTTGGATTCTTTTGAGACTTAATAAAAATAAAGATAAATCCTTAAAACTTGAATGTTTTAAGGATTTACTTATTACTATCGACATAAACTCTTTCATTTTGTAAATACATTCCTAGTTTTTCGCGTGCTACTTTTTCTATATATTCTGGTGAATTTGATTTATTTATTTCTTCTTCTAAATTTTGTTTGTTTTGATCTAGTTCGTCTTGTGCTACATTTATTTTTGTAGATAATTCTTTGATTTCTTTTTGATATTGTATTATATTTTTTTGTTGTCTTATTAACACCACTCCCCATACTATTATGGCAATTAAAAAGACAGGTATTAAAAATTTATTCTTTTTCATAAGTGCTCTCCATTTTTTTAAACTTTAGATAATATATTATTCTCCATTACTTTCCAAATTCCCCTTTTTTCTCTTTGAATTTAATTAGTTTTTTTAATTTATTTAATATATTATTAATAAATTTTATTGGAATTTTGAAGATTTTGCTGATAAATGTCAATATTATTTTTATTTTACTCATTATAAAATAATTTATTTTTATAAATATTGTACTCAATGTTAATGTATATATTACTGCTCCTATCAATATCCCTAATATCATATATATTCTGATTTCTCCATCATTAAAGAACCATATATTATATAATACAATTATTCCTGCTAATATCCAATATATTATATCTTCTAGATATGTAACTAAATCTGGTGTTTTAAATGTTTTCCTTAATGCTCTAAAAAAGTCAAATAACACTCCTAATCCAATTCCTGTTAATGAAAAAACTATAAATAAATATGTTTGATTTTCTACCATTTTATGCCTTTCTTTATTTAAAGATTTTGCTTAATAATGATGTTCCTCCATTTTTTTCTGGTACTTTTTGACTATATGTTAGGCTTGAAATTTCTCCATCAACTATTACTTCTGATGTATCTAAACTTAATTTATTTATTCTAATATTTTCTCCTTTTACTGTAAGTAATCCTAATTCTGTATCTATCATTACTACTTGATCATCAAAACTTAATACATCATTTACTCCTGATACATTAAGCTTTTCTCTATTTTCTAATACTATATTTTGAACAATGTTTTGATTAATTGTCGTACTTTTTCTTTCTTCTATCATAATTTAATATCATCCTTTCTCTTTTATACTAAATTATAATATGCTGTTAATATAATAAATATAACTAAAAAGAGCACATAAAATTATGCGCTCTAATTAATTATTTTAATCTTTCTTCAAGATTTTTTAACATATTTTGATATTTTTCAAGTTTTGCTTTTTCTTCATTAATTTTAGCTTCTGGAGCTTTATTAACAAATCCTGGATTTGAAAGCATTTTACTTGCTCTTTCAATTTCAGCAATAACTTTTTTCTTTTCTTCTTCAATACGTTTTCTTTCTTCTTCAATATCAACAAGTTCTTCAAATGGTATATATAATTCAATCCCATCTGTTATGATTGATAATGCATTTTGTGCAATTCCTTCTTTGTTTTCTTGAACTTTGATATTTTCACTATATCCTAATTTCTTTAAAAATCCTTCAGATTGATTTATTAAATCTTCATATTTTGTTGTTACAAATATTAATTCTGTCTTTTTTGATGGATGTACATTTGAACTTGCTCTTAAATTACGAATTCCTATAATTATTTCTTTTAATTTTTCAATTTCTTCTTCATCAGCTTTAAAATTATATTTTTCATCAAATTGTGGGAATTTTGAAATCATTATACTTTCATCAATATTAAATAATTGTAAATATATTTCTTCTGTTATAAATGGCATAATTGGGTGTAATAATTTTAATGAATTCATTAATACTTCATTTAATGTTACTTGTGCCATTAATTTGCTTTCTTTATCATCACCATATAAACGTGTTTTTACAATCTCTATATACCAATCACAGAATTCATTCCATATAAAGTCATATATTTTTTGTGTTGCAACTCCTAAATCATAATTGGTAATGTTTTCATTTACTTCTTTTGATAATGTATTTAATTGTGATATTATCCATTTATCTTCTTTAGCCAATTTTGCTGTATCAATTTCATCTAATTTTGGTAATTTTTCAACACCATCTAAATTCATTAATACAAATTTTGCAGCATTCCATAATTTATTTGCAAAGTTTGAGGCTTGTTCTAGTTTTTCTGGCATATATCTTATGTCATTTCCGGCTGAAATTCCTAAAACCAATGAAAATCTTAATGCATCTGTACTATATTGATCAATAACTTCTAATGGGTCTATTCCATTTCCTAATGATTTTGACATTTTTCTACCTTGGCTATCTCTTACAATACCATGTATTAATATATCACTAAATGGTTTTTGTTTCATACATTCTAATCCAGAAAATATCATTCTTGCTACCCAGAAGAATATTATGTCATATCCTGTTACTAATACATTTGTTGGATAAAATGTTTTTAAATCTTCACTATCCATATTAGGCCAGCCAAGTGTTGAGAATGGCCATAATGCTGAACTAAACCATGTATCAAGAGAATCTTCATCTTGATGTAATTTTGTTGAACCACATTTTTCACATTTTTCTGGTGCTGTTTTGCTTACATTTATATGTCCACATTCATCACAATAATATGCTGGTATTCTATGTCCCCACCATAATTGACGTGATATACACCAATCTTGAATATTTTCCATCCAGTTAAAATATGTTTTTTCATATCTCTTTGGAATAAATTTTATATCATCTTCCTTAACTGCTTTTATTGCAGGTTCTGCTAATTCTTTCATTTTTACAAACCATTGATTTGATATTCTTGGTTCTACTGTATTATGACATCTATAACATTTTCCAACATTATGTGTGTAATCTTCTGTTTTAACAAGTGCACCTAGTTCTTCTAGTTTTTTTACTATTAGTTTACGTGCTTCTAATGTTGTTAATCCTTTATATTCTGGTACTAAATCTCCCATTATTGATGAATCATCAAATACTTCTACTATTTCTAGATTATGTCTTAATCCTGCTTGATAATCATTCATATCATGTGCTGGTGTTATTTTTACACAACCTGTTCCAAAGTCTTTTTCTACAAAGTCATCTGCAATTATTGGAATTTCTTTATTCATAATTGGTAATATACATGTCTTTCCAATTATATCTTTATATCTTTCATCTTCTGGATGTACTGCAACGGCACTATCTCCTAGCATTGTTTCAGGTCTTGTTGTTGCAACTATTACATATCTGTCTGTTCCTTTTATTTGATATCTTATATGCCATAAATGTGATGGTTCTTCTTCAAATTCAACTTCTGCATCTGATAATGATGTATGACATGATGGACACCAGTTTATCATTCTTGTTCCTTTATATATTAGTCCTTTTTTATATAAATTTACAAATTGTTCTAATACAGCTTGTGATAATCCTTCATCCATTGTAAATCTTGAACGTTCCCAATCACATGAACAACCTAATTTACGTTGTTGTTTTTGGATTGTTCCTCCATATTCTTTTGTCCAAGCCCATGCTCTTTCCAAAAATTGTTCTCTTGTTATATCAGCTTTTGTTAATCCTTCTTCTTTTTTCATTTTTTCTACAACTTTTACTTCTGTTGCAATTGCTGCATGGTCTGTTCCTGGTACCCATAATGTGTTATATCCACACATTCTTTTATATCTTATTAACATATCTTGCATTGTTCCATCTAATGCATGTCCCATATGTAATTTTCCTGTTACATTTGGTGGTGGCATTACTATACAAAAGCTTTCTTTTCTTTTATCCATTGATGGCTTGAAATAGCCTTTCTTTTCCCATTCATTATATAAATTTTCTTCAAATTCTTTTGGATTATATTTATCCATTAATTTATGATTACTCATATCTTTTCTCTCCTTTTTAATAAAATTTAACAATATATTTACAAGAATATATTTCATCTGGTTCTATTGATAAAATATTTTCTTTTTCTTTATAAATTTGATTACTATCAATCTTATCTGCTGTGTTTTGCCATGGTTCTATACAGACGAATGGTGCTCCTTTTTTTGACCATAATGCTAAATATGGAAAATCTGTAAAGTCAAATTCTAATATTTTTTTATTAGTATTTCTATTTTGCAATATTACTTTATTTGATTTTATATTTTTCATTATTATTGCATCATTATCAAATATATTTTCTGTTAGATGAATCTTATTTTCTTCTAAGATATTTGTGGCATTTTCCGTATCTATTAATCCATTTCTTAATTTCAAAAATTCTATATTTTCTTCATTTTGTTCAAATACTATCTCATAATCTCCTGTACTATAATCACATCTAAATGCAGGATGTGCTCCTATACCAAAATATATTTTTTTATTATCTATATTTTTTACTTCATAACTTACTTGAAGTGCATCTCCTACAATCTTATATATAACATGTAATTCAAATTTATATGGATATTTTTTTAATGTTTGTTCATTATATTTTAATATATAATGATTTTCTTCTATTTCTTGAAATTCCATATCTCTTGCAAATCCATGTTGAGACATTTCATATATTTTTTCTTCTATTTGTGTTTTTCCCTCTTTTATTTGTCCCACTATTGGAAATAATATTGGTGATTGTCTATTCCAAAATGTTTTTCCATCAAATAACATTTCGTTTTCATCTTTTAAGATACTTGTTAATTCTGCACCTTGTCTTTTTGATTTTATTTTTAACATTATAAAATTCCTCCTTTATAGAACAAAAAACTCACTCTTATGTTTTCACATAAGGGCGAGTTCTATATCTCACGGTACCACCTTAATTATTATCTTTTTGATAATTTCTCAATTTACTTTAACGCAGTATTACGAATAATCTTACTACTATTTCAGATTATCAACTCAAAAGCTACCTTCCATTTGCCTTTATTTAAGAAGCTTTCAGCCTACGACTTCTTTTCTCTACAAATAGCTCAAATGTACTCTTCTTTTTCTTCGTTTTTGTTATGTTATTATATTATCACTTTTTTATGTGAATTGCAATAGTTTGAAATATTTTTTTCTATGTTTGAGAATATTTTCTTGTTGGTCTATAAAAACAATGGTTTCCATATCTTGTGTGAAATGTTCCAGAACCATTACTTGGAAAAGTTGATGAACATGTTGGTCTAAATGGATTCAAATACCATAAACAATCACCTATTTCATTAAGTTTATTACCAGCCAATGCCCAATCAGCAATATAATAATGAATATCTGTTGGAGTCATGTTATATATATTTTGTGAATTATATTGATTTCTTATTGTTTCTCTTACACAATCATATTGCCCTTTTTGAAATATTATATTTCTTAAATTACCACCTTGTGAAACTCTTGCATATTCCCCCTCTGTTGCATTTACCCTATTTAATATTGATGTTGCAACAGCCTTCATTCCATTGTCTCCTTCGCCACCAGCTTCACATTGCACAATTCTTGCTAATAGCTCTCTATCTGAATATGCCATAAAAAACACCACCTCATATTATTTTATGAAGTGATGTTCTTTTTGTGATTTTATTTTAAGATTGATTTATATATTTTCCAATCTCTCATTACTTTTCTTACATACATATTTGTTTCTTTAAATGGTATATTCTCTGCATCTGTTCCATCTTCTTTTAATGTATCTTGACTAATCCATTTATCAACATTTCCATGTCCTGCATTATATGCAGCTATTGCTAGCTCTACACTATTATATTTTTCTATTAATTGTGAAAGATATATTGTTCCTATTTCTATATTAATTTCTGGATCTAATATATTTTCATCTGTTAATTCAATATTATTCTTTTTAGCAATTTCTTTTGCTGTTGAATCCATTATTTGCATTAATCCTTTTGCCTTACTTTTTGATATTGCATTTGGATTGAATTTACTTTCTACCTTTATAACAGCATACAATAATTCTTTTTCTACTCCATATTTTTCAGCATATTTTTCTACATATTGCCTATAATCTGTTTTATATAACATTCTTAATATAATTGTTTTTCCCCAGTATACTGCAAATATTAATATTGCAAGTATAGCTATTATTTTTATTACCTTGTTCATTCTATTTGCAGGTATTCCTCCTTTGTTGATTTTTTAATGTTATTTCTTTAGCCAGTTTTTACCATCTACAATTTTTGAAATCATCATTGATGATGCAGTATCTCCAACTACATTTAGCATTGTTGCTGGTGCATCTATTATCGTTGCAATTATTGTTAATATTGGTAATGCTACTGTTGGACATCCTAGCATTGTAATTATTAACATTTCTGAAATTGTTCCTCCACCAATTGGAACTGCTGTAACTAATAATGTTGATACTAAAGCTATTGCTAATATTCCTAATATGCCTGTTCCTGTTGATACATTCATTCCAAATAAACATACTAAAAACATTATTTTAAAAACTGAACCTATTATAGATCCATCTTTATGAAAACTTGTTCCTAATGGTATTGCTGTTTCTGCAACATCTTCTGGAACTCCAATCTTTTTACTACATTCTATATTTACTGGAATTGATGCTGCACTTGAACATGTTCCAAGTGCTGTTGCTGTAGCTGGCAATACATTTTTCCAATATAATCTTATTCCCTTTTTGCCTCCTGCAACAAATGCATATATAGAATATATTATTAAATAATATAAAATTGATACAATTGTATATATTACAAATGTTTTTAAATATCCTACAACTATCATTTCTCCAAAGCTTCCAACTAATGCCGCAAAATAACACCCTAAGCCTATTGGAGCATAATACATTATTAGTTTTACAACATTATTTATTATTTCATTTGCAGATTCTAAAAAATCTACAACAGGCTTTGCTTTTTCTCCTGTAATATTTATTGCTAATCCAAAAATAATTGAAAATACTAATAATGCTATTATATTATCTTTAGATAATAATTTTGTAAAATCATTTACAGTTAACAAACTTGCTGTTCTTTTTAATATTCCTATTTCTTCATTTTCTTGTGTTTCTTCATCTGTTGTTTCTTGTAATGATTGCTTTATTTTTTCACCATCTTCTGGCTTTACTAATTTTATAAAATATGTACTAGCAAATCCTATTAAAACTGCTATTATTGATGTTATTATAAATACTAAAAATGTTGCCCCTACTATTTTTCCAAGTCTTTTTGGTGATTTCATTTTTGATATTGATGTTGTAATTGTTAAAAATATTAATGGTGTTATAACTACTAGCAATAAATTCAAAAATATGTCTCCTAAAGGGCTTAAAACTGTTGCTTTTTCTTTAAATATAAATCCTACAATTGCTCCTATTATTATTGATACTAATAATATAATTGTTGATTTGTAGTTTGATAATAATTTTTTCATAATTATTTCATCATCTCCTTTTTAGTGTGTAGGAAAAATCGCCTAGTAGGTGATTTTTCTGTACAGAATAAATATGTGGATTATTAGAATTTCTAAGCAATTTCCATTGCATAGAAATTCTTAAATCTACTTTTTACAAATTTATCCTATCACAATTTTATGCTATTTTCAATAAAATATTTATTAATATTTTCTATTTCAAAAGCCAATTGGCTAAATCATATATTTGAATTCCTTCATATTGATAATCCTCATGTCTAGTCCTTGAAATTATCATTTTAGGATAAGCATCTTTTATTTTTAATAATGGTCTTACTTCTCTCTCAAAAGTCTTATCATCACTTATATTATCAGAAACTTGAATATATATTTTTTCATTCATCTTCATTGCAACAAAATCTATTTCAGCATTATAGAGTTCACCAACATAAACCTCATACCCTCTCCTTAGTAATTCAATTGCAACTATGTTTTCATATATTCTTCCATAATTCATATTTTTAGTTCCAAGCTTCGCATATTTGAAAGTCTGATCTACTAAGTAATATTTATCTACAGAGGACAAGTATCTTTTTCCTTGAATATCATATCTTCTTATTTTATAAAAAGCAAAAGCATCACATAAATAATTTATATAATTAGATATTGTTTTATCATTAGTATTTATATTATTTTCATTTAATTTATTTGCAACTTTCCTATATGATGTCAAATTCGAAACATTATCCATCAAAAATTCAGTTAAACTATCCATTAGTCCAATATTTTGAATATTATATTTTTGTTGTATATCCCTAACAATTAAGGCATTATACACTTCATTTATATAGTTATATTTTTGCTTTACATCATTATAAATATATGAGCCAGACATTCCTCCTTCAAGAACATATTTTTCAAAAGCATCTTGAATATTTTCATACTTAAAATATTCAATAAATTCTTTAAACGAAAATGGATATATTTGTATTTCATATGTTCTACCTGTAAATAATGTTGCTAAATCACTACTTAATAAAAAGGCATTTGAACCTGTTATATAAATATCAAATTTTTCTTCTGCATGTAAACTATTTATCGTTCGTTCAAATTCTTTACACATTTGAACTTCATCTATTAATACAAAATTATTTTTTCCTTCTATATATTGTTTTTCAATATAATTATTTAATGATATATAATCTCTTAAATTATCAAATTTTACTAAATTAAAATTAATACCAATTATATTATAATTTTTTATATTCTCTATAATGTAGTTTTTAAACATTTCTAATAATTTTGACTTTCCACTACGTCTAACCCCAGTTATAATCTTAATATCTGGTGTTCCTATAACATCTATTAAATCTTTTAAATATTCTCTTTTTATTAATTTCATAATAACTCACCTCAAATATAGTATATCATTTACTTCGCGAAAAGTAAATATTTTTATTTTTGCGAAGTATATATTATAATTATATACTATTATCATATTAATATTCAAGCTTTCCAACATATTTATATTATAAAAAATTTTTCTTTAATTTGTTTTCATTCAATTTGAGTTCTATTATTAAATAAAAGAGATAAGATTTTTAATCTTACCTCTTCAATTTATTTAGACATAACTTCACATATTAAATTACTTAATTCTGTTGGATTTTCAATATTTAAACCTTCTATCAATCTTGCTTGAGCATATAATATTTGAGTATATTTCTTTAATTCATCTTTATCATTTTTATACAAATCTTTTAATTTATTTGCAATTTCATGATTTGCATTAATTTCAAGTATTGTTTGTGCTTTAATATCTTGGTTATTATTTGGCATTGCATTTAATGTTTTTTGCATTTCTACAGATATTGCACCTTCACTTGTTAAACATACTGGATGATTTTTTAATCTATGTGTAAATCTAACTGCTTGTACCTCAGAATTTAAAGCTTCTTTCATTGCAGTAAACATATCTTTATTTTCTTCATTTTCTTTTTTCAATTCTTCTTTTTCTTCATTTGAATCTAAATCTAAATTATCTGCACAAGCATTTTGGAATGTCTTTTCTTCATATTTATTTAAAACTTGGAATACAAATTCGTCAACATTATCTGTTAAATATAATATTTCATATCCTTTGTCTTTTAAGATTTCTACTTGTGGTAATAAATCTATTTTATCTATTGATTCACCAGATGCATAATAAATTGCTTTTTGGTCTTCTTTCATTCTCATTACATATTCTTTTAATGTTACTAATTTCTTTTCTGTTGAAGAATAGAATAATAATAAATCTTGAAGTTTGTCTTTGTTCATTCCATAATCACTATATGTTCCATATTTTAATTGAACTCCAAATACTTTGAAGAATTCTTCATATTTTGTTCTGTCTGATTTTAACATATTTTCTAATTCTGATTTTATTTTGTTTTCAATATTCTTTTCAATTACTCTTAATTGTCTATCATGTTGTAATACTTCTCTTGATATATTAAGTGATAAGTCATCACTATCTACTAATCCTTTTACAAATCCAAAATAATCTGGTAATAAATCTGAACATTTATCCATTATTAATACACCATTTGCATATAATTGAAGTCCTTTTTCATATTCTTTTGTGTAATAATCATATGGCAAATGTGATGGAATATATAATAATGCATCATATTTATATTGTCCTTCTACTGATGAATGTATTACTTTTAATGGTGCTTGGAAATCATTGAATTTTTCTGTGTAAAATTCATTATATTCTTCTTCTTTTATTTCTTTTTTATCTTTTTTCCATAATGGAATCATTGAATTTATTGTTTCTGTTTCAATAACTTTTTCTGTTTCTTTTGAACCTTCTTTTGTTTTCTCATGTTCTACATCCATTTGAATTGGATATGAAATATAGTCTGAATATCTTTTTATTATCCATTGTATTTTATATTCTTCTAAGAACTCGCTATATTTTTCTTCTTCACTATCTTCTTTTATATGTAATGTGATTTTTGTTCCTACATCTTTTTTATCACATGGTTCAATTGTGTATCCTTCTACACCTTTTGATGTCCAGCAATATGCTTGTTCACTGTCTATAGATTTACTTTCTACTTTTACTTCATCACTTACCATAAATGCTGAATAAAATCCTACACCAAATTGTCCTATTATATTAATGTCTTCTTTTTTATCGTTTTGTTCTTTGAATGCTAAAGATCCACTTTTTGCAATTGTTCCAAGGTTTTTATCAAGTTCATCTTCTGTCATTCCACAACCATTATCTGTTATTGTTAACGTTCTTTTTTCTTTGTCAATATCAATTTTTATTTTTAAATCTTCTTTATTTATTTTTAAGTTTTTATCTGTTAATGAACGATAATATAATTTGTCCATTGCATCACTTGCATTTGAAATTAATTCTCTTAAAAATATTTCTTTATTTGTATATATTGAATTTATCATTAAGTCTAATAGTCTTTTTGATTCTGCCTTAAATTGTTTATTACTCATTTTAAATTCCTTCTTTCTTTTTTATCTTTGGTTATTATATCACTTATTTTAGCAGTGTCAATAGTAAAGTGCTAATTTATTAAAATTATTTTTTATCAAAAGAGGAAGATACGAAATGTATCTTCCTCTTTGCAAATAAACAATTGCACTTGTTTACTCAAAAAAATTAATGTACTTTATATAATTCTCCATTAATATTTAAACTATAAAGATGCTCTACACCTTTAATGTCTTTGGTTTTGCACAAACCATAGCAATAATTTTCGATATAATCAGGTAATACTTGAGTAATAGTTTCAGCTTTAGGAATATCCCATTGGTCTAAACATTCAAAGTATTGCCAACAATAAATTTTATTATTTTTCTTGCTAATTGCTAATGTATGAGTAAATCCAAAACTTTCTACTTCTAAATCTCCCATATAATCAAGATTACACTCATATTGGTATTTATTGGCATAGTCTGGTCGATCTCTATAAATAATATATTTTCTGCCAATAATAACTCGATCACCATAAGTAGGGTCTGATTTGCGATCTCCATCCCATTCTCCGCTTATAAATTTATTCAAGTCATTTTCAATATACCAATCATATCCAAATTGAACACCAGCATTTTTAAGCATCTTTTTAAAATTTTCATTTCGTTTTTCTACTGTTTCTCTTTCACTTTCAGCCTTTTTTTCCTGTTCATGTTGCTCTAGCGATTGAATATTCACTTTAGCATACCCATGGACTTCTCCAGCATACTTCATAGATGCCAGAATTCCTTCTTTCTGATAATCTAATGTTTTTTTGCCAAATGAATAAATTGTATATTTTTTGCTCCAATGTCCTTTTCTATATAACTCAAGTGTTATAGGAAAATTATCTGTGTAAATATTAATAATTTCGCCATTTGCTTCCCTCCAGTTCCGAGCTGCATCATATGTTGAAATAGTACCATCTGCATAAGTAACTTTCAAGTATACATCATAATCGTTTTCACTTGCATATACAACAAACGGCATAGTTACCAACATAAGTAATACCACAAGAGCTGAAACAATATTTTTTTGAAACTTTTTCATTTGAATGATTTTCCTCCCTGAAAATTTTTTCTTTTTATATTAAAAATACTAAATGTGCAACTTTAGTATTCTTAAAACAATAAAAACATGGGATATTTTACAATTTTCTCTTTGAAATTATACCATTTTTATGTTAATCAGTCAATATGTTTTAAAAACTATTTTCCATCATTTTATTATATACGCAAAAAGAACTCCTATTATTGGAGTTCCTTTTGCTTTTAACAAACTATTTTACTATCTTTGGCAAATTTTACAACCTCTCGCCAAATGTTTTCACACTCAATTTCGACAGACCATGCTTTACAATACATTTTTAAAGGATTTTCATATTTTCCCTTTATATTGTACAAGCCTTTTCCTCTTGGTATAATTTCAATTTTTTCTTTTGAATCATAATACTGCCAATTTCCACTATCGAAAACTAAATAAATTTTTCCACTTTTGGCTACCAATACTTTAGTAACTTTATTGTTCTTAACCGTGATTTTTGTATACTGATTGTCTTTGGTAATTTCAAAAATCCGTTCTACATCTTTCAGCATCATATTGCCACATTCCTTTCTTTTCATTTGTTAAAAGTTTAATACAAATTTGATATTATATTATATTCAAACTTGTCTTGAAATATGACAAAAATTATTTATTTCCTTTTTGTAAATATTCTACATATTCTTCTAAACACATATTAAGTTCATTCATTCTTTTTGCATTTTCTTCTCCAACATATCTCCAATGCCAAGATTCATATGCTATTTTGGTTTTATCTTCTTTGTCTTCTGGATATCTTAAAATAAATCCATAGTTTTCAGCATTTTTCAATAGCCACTTATATTCTGAAGTTTTTGCAAAAGAATTATCAACATAATTAAAATCTACTGCTAGTCCTAAATTATGATCACTTCCACCTGGCTTATTAATATATTCTAATGTAAGCTTGTCCGCTTCTTCTTGTGTTTTTCCTTGTTTTAAGTATTTTTGAACACTGGCATCATATAATTCTTTTTGCCTTTTTACACTCCTAAATGTTGATTGACACCATATCTTAGTATTTCCATCTTTTTTCATAGCATTTATCATATCTTTTAAATATTTCACAGCTCTTGCATCAAATTGCTTTGGGTCTTTTGAATTATCTATATTTGCCAATTCAACTTCAAAGTCTTCAGGTAATAAATTATCATAATTTGCTAATCTCAATTTCCAATCTGTTATTTCTACTTTATTTGTTGTTTGTGTTGAATTTGTACTTGTATTAGTAGTTTGCGTTGGCATATTAATATTATTTGTTTCAGTTGTTGACTGTGATTCTTTTATATCTGTTCCTTTTCCAGATACTTCTATGTTTTTACCTTTTTTATTATTAATAAACATGATTATTAATATTGGAATGGCTATTACCATAAATACCTTTTTCTTATTTAATTTTGGTTCTTCCATTCTCTTTGCTTTTTTTCGGCGTTTTCTATTTTTGTTATTTCTATTATTGCTATTATATTGTGGTCTATAACTTACAGTTTTTGCACTATGTTTTGAACGATGACTACTTTTTCGCCTATAATTTCCATTTCTATATATATCTTCCATTATAGCTCCTATAAATATATTTTCTTGCCATCATTATAACACTTATTTTCTTATTAATCAAATAAATAAACAGATATAAAAAAATCAATTGTTATACATATTAAAATTGTTAATATGACTATTATTGCTATTTTTATTATTTTTCTTTTAAGACTTAATATAAATGAATACAATTATTATTTTGAATTTTCTATTTTATGATATGCTACTGTTTTTTCATAGTTTTCTAATACTTCACTATCTGTTAACGTTCTATTATATATTCTTGCTGAATACATTTTACCTGTAAAGTATTCTGTGATAGAATTCCACATTGCTTTTCCTATCTGAAAATATTTTATAGATGGAATATCATTAGTTCTAAAATTCTCCCAATAACTTTGGCTTATTTTAGCTTCTTTTATAATTTGACCATTTGAATATATTTTATATATTGAATTTTCATAATTATATGTAGCTGTAAACATTACATCTTGATTTAAATTTACATTATATCCAATTGCTAAATTATGTTGAGCATTAACATTTTCCCAGATATCTTTATTTCCACAACTATTATATCCAAAATTTGTAACAATTCTGTTTTGATCAATACTAAACATTCTCATACATAATCCTGCAGTTCCACTATTTTTTCCGTTGTATGCAGAAAATAATGGTACAAATGAATATTTTTGACCATATTTCTCTATATTACCATAAAATTCTAATGTTATTTCTTTATCTACATTCAAATTTCCATCAATTGTTATATAATCATTTTTACCATCAAAATAAAGTGCATTATCCCTATATCCTCCACTTTCATTTTCATCATCAAATCCGTATACTTTTACTCCTTCTCCCCATGAACTAGAGTCTTCCATGTTTATTGCATCTGCATTAAATATTAATCCATCTGTTACAGCTAAACCATTTGCATAAGATATTTGCATATATTTATCTTCTTCTAATTGATTAATTTGGCCTTCTTCATAATTTACTACCCATTCGTTTTTGGTTTTTCCATACTTTTCGATTTCAGTATCTTTTTCTATAAAATACCACCCTGTTCCGTATTTTTCTTGTTTATCAGTATCTAATATGACTTTCCATTGGTTACCACTTACTAAATCCTTATCATGAAGTGGCTCTCCTAAATATATTATATTTTCTTCTCCTATATTTTTTTGCATATTTGTATATGTTACTACTAGTCTTATTGCCTCTTCTTCTGTTTTGGCTTCTGATAACATTTTGGCTTGTTTGGCTTTTGTTGTTATCCCACTATTTCCTGTTAATGCTGATATTGTTACTCCTGCTAATATTAACATTACTATTATTGTTACTGCTAATGCTATTAACGTTACTCCTTTGTTTTCTTTTGTTTCCATCTTTATCCCTCTTTCTTTATAACGCTAAGTTCAATCCTTAACGATATAAAGAAATTTCTTGAAAGTCTTGATTTCCAAGATTATATAGCAATACTTATTTCTATAATATTTCATGTATTATATTTATAAATATTTATTCTTTTAATTGACATTAGTGATTTTTATTGATAAAATCTGTTTATATTAATACGTTAAGGATTGAACTTAATGAAATTTTTTTATATGATATTTCGATATTTTTAGTTCTATAATTTTTTTCTTACTAATTTCATCTATTTTAAAACTAACTTTTTACACAAAATGGATATACTGCGCAATGTTCTGTAATTGTAATAACTTCTATAACGAGTTTGTCAGTAAGTCCAACGAGTGAAACAGTATATGTTGGAAATACTGTACAGCTAACAGGTACAGTTAATCCTTCTAATACAACAGAGAGTACTTTATGGACAAGTAGCAATACAGATGTTGCGAGTGTAAGTGATACAGGACTTGTGACTGCTAAATCTGCTGGTACAACAATTATTACTTTTAAGAATTCGGCTAGTACTAAATCGGCTAGTTGTACAGTAAAAGTTATAAATGGAATTAAAGCATCTGATATTGCCAAAAAGCAAAATAAATTATGATTTTATGGAGAGCAAGTAACAAATTATAAATGTTCTAATACAAAAGGAGTAACAGTTTGGAGAATATTCTATGCTGATACTGAAAATATATATTTAATTGCTGATGATTATATAGATCTATCAAATGCTCCTTCAAAAAATGGGAAAAAATTATCTCAAAATAAAAAAAGAATGTTAGTATGGAATCAAACTTTATTAAATCAATATGAAAATGGTTTACAAACAATCATATCCTCTAATTATATTAATGGATTTAAAAATCTTGAAATAATAAATAAATGGTTGAAAAAATATCAAAAAAACAATAATTATTCAAGTATAACTTTAAATAATAAAGCTGTTGCATATATGTTAGATACTAGCATATGGAATAATTTATATAAAGGTGATTCGGCAGATTATGTAATAGGAGGTCCAACATTAGAAATGTTTATTACATCATGGAATTCTTCACATACAAACAAAAAATTAACAAGCAAAGCAGATGTAGATGATGGATATAGAGTAAAATATGGAAATGAGAATGATACAACAGGCTTTGCTAATTATATAGAAAATTTAACAAAAGATGAATATCATTCAATCTATATAAAATCAGATGGTTCAAATGCTTGGGGAATGTGGTTAGCTTCTCCTTCTGTTAGTATTTCGAAAACATATGATCATATAAGAACTGCTTATTATGATGGTATGCCCGGAATGAATGCATATTATCAAGCCAGTACAGGATTTAGACCTATTGTATGTTTGAAAAAAAATATTACTCTAGTTCAAAATAATATTGGGTACGAAATTTTAGAATAAATATCCACCAACTTAGCCAATTTCAACAACTGAAAAAAGAAAAAACTTTTATATAAAATTTCTTCTTTTTTGATATAATTTAGGCAGAGGAACGAATAAAAAAGATATAATATATAGATATAATATTTTAATATAATATTTTAAAAAATTTCATTTATGATAATGATACTAGAAAAAAATGTAGATAAAAAATGAAAAATTTATATTTGAAAGATTTTTATTCAAGGCTTAAATATATAAAAAAGAAAAATGGATATGTACTATGTACAATAGATATTTCCAAAATAGAAATACCCAATTCACAGTTAAATAGAGAAAATTTTGGAAGCGAATGAAAGAAACTACTATAAAAGAAAATTAGCTAGAGTATTAATATCTAGAAATTATGATGTAGAAAAACATTTTTTCAAAAATATTATAATAATTAAAAATAGTGTAATTTCTGAATTAAGTAATTACACTATTTTTAATTAAATTGATGACATTGCGTTAAAACCGTAGTTTTCTTTTATCAAAAAACTTTAGATTACTTAATTATGTATGCTTATAGAGTTTATTCTGTCATATACACTGACACCCCATTGTTTTGAGCCAGAACTATTATATTTTATTAAATATCCATGAGAAGAACTTTCTCCTCCTGTTCCTATAGCATAGCCGCCATCTGATGTTTGAATAACAGAATTTATTCTATCATCCACACTGGTACCCCATTGCTTTGAGCCAGAACTATTATATTTTATTAAATATCCATGAGAAGAACTTTCTCCTC
>OHAQ01000006.1_pt1 | contig 106035 bp, 114 predicted proteins | sample 1577111 | NCBI WGS metagenome assembly OHAQ01 (sample SAMEA3541549, study PRJEB24748) | human gut metagenome | biome: human gut; feature: human-associated habitat; material: faeces | place: China | collected 2012 | reverse complement strand
GTTCCTCCTAATATCTACGCATTTCACCGCTACACTAGGAATTCCGCTTACCTCTCCTGCACTCTAGCACCACAGTTTCAGCTGCAGGCTTAAGGTTGAGCCCTAAGTTTTCACAGCTGACTTACAGCGCCGTCTACTCGCCCTTTACACCCAGTAAATCCGGATAACGCTTGGACCCTACGTATTACCGCGGCTGCTGGCACGTAGTTTGCCGGTCCTTTTTCTTCAGGTACTGTCACTTTCTTCTTCCCTGATAAAATAAGTTTACAATCCGAAGACCTTCTTCCTTCACGCGGCGTCACTGGATCAGAGTTCCCTCCATTGTCCAATATTCCCAACTGCTGCCTCCCGTAGGAGTCTGGGCCGTATCTCAGTCCCAATGTGGCCGGCCAGCCTCTCAGCTCGGCTACTGATCATCGCCTTGGTAGGCTCTTACCCCACCAACTAACTAATCAGCCACAGGCTCATCTTTTAGCGGATTACTCCTTTGACCTCTCTTAGATGCCTAAGTGTGGTCTTACGCGGTATTAGCTAGGATTTCTCCTAGTTATTCCCCTCTAAAAGGCAGATTACCTATGTATTACTCACCAGTCCGCCACTAAAATTTACAATAAATCATCTCTTAGTAAACTAATCAACTCTTTAAGCGTAAATTTTCGTTCGACTTGCATGTCTTAAATGCGCCGCCAGCGTTCATCCTGAGCCAGGATCAAACTCTCGTTTAAAATCCTTTTTTCTCATAACTTCTGCTATGCGAATTTACTTTGTTTTTATTGACGGTTGCACTCTTCGTACAACCATTTTTGGTTCGTATATGTATTGTTTATTTTTCAATGTGCTTGTCACAATTTTGCGACTGTATTAAGTTTAACATTTTTTATTAAACTTGTCAACAGTTTTTCAAAACTTTTTTATTTTTTTGATTACTTTTTTACATAAATTTGTAATCATTTTTTAATGTTTTATTTGCGACTTAATTAGTTTACCATTTTTATTTCTTTTTGTCAATACTTTTTTCGACATTTTTTACAAAAATTTTATAAAAAATTTCGGGTTAGTTATATAACTCACAACCAACCCTTAATTTTATAGCATTTGCATAGATTTTGCAATTAAATAATTGTATAAATTTGCATGTCTAATTTCATCAGTAAGTATCTCCATCACAACTGCATATTTATTTTCATCTGGCATAGCAGCCATAATTTTTCTATACCTTTTTACAGCATCAAGTTCTCCCATAAGTGCCTTTTTTAAATTTCGTCTGTAATTTAACATATTATCCACATTTTTTTCTTCTCTATTTTCTGGTAATTTTTTATTCGTTAATTCAAAATATAAATTTCTAAGTAATAAATTATGTTTCTTTTCATCAGATATAATACTATTTATAATTTCTATGTCCTCTTTATTAGAAGTAAGAGACAATAACATTGTATAAAAAGCCGCATCTTCAATTTCACCTTCAACAGAATCTTTTATAGATGCTAATGCTTCCTTTAATTCTACTGTCATCTCACTTGTTCTATTATATGTATAACCATAATATGGATAATTTCTATTGTACATATTTCTATAGTAATTATTAAATTTTATTGCTTCCATTTTTTAACCTCCACATTATATAGTATGTACATAATTACTTTTTGGTTAAAATAAACACACAAAACAACTTTTGATAATACTTTTTAGTTATTTTCCTTAATAATATTTTTACTACATAAATAAGTAACGAAAAAATATCCTCCATATATTAATATTATAAACATAGCTGTTATAATAATTGATGAAAGCTTAAAACTAACCCCTACTGTCTTTAAAATATTATTACAAAACATTATTCCAAATACTGAATGTATGCTTGCTAAAATAAGTGGAAACATGAAAAATATTCCAATTTGTCTAAATAAAGCCTTATTAATCATTGCTTCATCTACGCCAATTCTTCTTAACATCTTAAACTTCTCTACATTATCACTTGATTCTGATAACTCTTTTAGAGCAAGAATTGCAGCACATGATATCAAAAATATGATACCTAGATATAAACCTAAAAATGTAACTACAGCACCTAAACCAATACTTGCTTCTCTAATATCTTTTTTTGTATCAACAGATATGCCGTAATCAATATAAAATTGATCATTTTTAGTGATTGAATTAATTATAGATTCAATATCATCAGGATTTCCATTATAATCAGCAATAATTTGATTTCTAATTTTTTGTTCGTCTTTAAGAGCATTATCTGGTAAAACAATGAAACCAACTTCTGTTTCTTGACTTCCCATTTCATAAAAACCATTGATTGCTTTTTTATATTTTGGATAATAATCTTTTTGATTTATTGTTATCTTAGTATTTCTTTCTAAGGCTTCATTTTTAATATTAATAATGCTGGAATAATTTCCTACTACAACATATTCATTATCTTCCAACTTGACTTTTTCCAAATAAAAGCTATCTGCTATATTATTATAATCACTATTTTTAATTAAAATAATATAGTCACTATAATTTAAAAATGGATATTGTTTATTTGCTATTTCAAAATAAGAGCCAAGTGTAGACTTTAATGTAACATTATCATCATAATATAATGAAAATCTAACAATATTTTTTAAATTGCTATTAAAATCAAATCCAAATTTTTTAAGCACTTCTTCAATACTTAATTTTAAATTTTCCTTTTGTATATCTGTAATATCAGATTCTTCTTGATTAACGTTACAGCTTTTTGAAAATTCTATATCTCTTGGTGAGAAATCAATGAAGTTTTTATTTAAAGAATTCTTCATCGATAATGCACTTGATAGCACACAGATTGTTATAAACAGCATCAAACATATTATAGTCATTGAAAAAATCATTGTGTTTATCTTACTTGAAAATTGTCTTAAAGTAAAACTATTTAAACCTTTATAATATACTTTTTTCAAACTTATAACTATTTTTAAAAGCAATCCAGATAAAGACCAAAATAGAAAAAAGGTTGATACTGCTCCTAATATAATGAGAATATATATACTATTTTCATTAAAATTATTATTAAATAAATTATTAACACCACCAGTAACTTGGTAATAAGCAATTCCAAGTGTTATGCAAGAAATGATAAATATTATAGTACAAACAATGGGATTTTTGAGTTTTATTTTTTCTGATTTTTTATTTGCTTGCATTAAATCAATTAATTTACATTTGCCAACATTTATTGTATTAAATATCATAACAACAAAATACATAATACCAAAATACATTAAAGTTTTAACACATGCACCTGTTGAAAATATAAATTTAAATTTTGTTAAATCAGCTTCAAACATATTTGCAACTACAATACTCATTAATTGTGATAATAAAACTCCTACTACTAAACCAACTATTAATGAGGCAATACCAATCATTAATGTTTCAAAGAATAATATTAATGATATTTTTCTTTTACTCATTCCAAGTGTAAGATATATTCCAAATTCTTTATTTCTTCTTTTAATTAAAAATCTATTTGCATAAATAATTAAAAAGGCTAATATAAAAGACACAAATACACTCACACCAGAAAGTATACTTACAAGAAGTTTTATTATTTCATAGGTTGAGGATGATACATTCATCATAACTGTTTGATCATCAATTGCATTAAATACATAGAAAATTGCAACTCCAAGTATTAGAGTAAAAAAGTAGATGGCATAATCTTTTATACTCTTACCTATATTTTTTAATGATAACTTAAAGAGCATCGTTTAAATCACCACCAAGTAGAGTTACAACATCAATTATTTTATCAAAAAATTCTTTCCTAGAATTTTCACCTTTATGTATTTCATTAAAGATTTTGCCATCTTTGATAAAGATAACACGTGTAGCATAGCTTGCAGTAAAAGCATCATGTGTTACCATAAGAATTGTAGCTAGTATTTCTTTATTTAAGTAATCAAATTTTTCTAAAAGCATCTTTGATGATTTTGAATCCAACGCTCCCGTTGGTTCATCAGCAAGAAGTAACTTAGGATCAGTAATAATAGCTCTTGCACAAGCTACTCTTTGTTTCTGGCCTCCACTCATTTGATAAGGGTACTTGTTTAATATATTAGTAATATCAAGTTCTTTTGCGACTTTTTTAATTCTTGTATCTATTTCTTTGGCAGAAACATTTTGAATAGAAAGTGCTAAGGCAATATTTTCATATGCAGTTAATGTATCTAGTAAATTAAAATCCTGAAAAATAAATCCTAATTCTTCTCTCCTAAATTTATTTAAATTATTACCTTTTAATTTAGTAACGTCTTTACCTGCTACAAAAATATGCCCCGATGTAACTTTATCAATAGTAGAAATACAATTTAAAAGAGTTGTTTTTCCACTACCACTAGCTCCCATTATAGCTACAAATTCTCCTTTGCTTACATCAAATGATAAATTATCAATTGCTTTTGTAAGACTTGATTTATTGCCATAATACTTTTCAACTTTAGATAATTTTAAAATATTTTCCATAAAAATTCTCCTTTCTGTATACTTTTATTTTAGTACAGAAATTGTATTTTGTCGTTATTCTAATATTACTAAATATTACACTTTTGTAACAGACGTAAATTTTATAACTATCATTCTTTTATTTTATAAAAATCACTTTTTGAAAATATAATAGTAACTCTTGTATACTTTTGCACTTTGGATTCAATAGTTATCTTATGTCCTAATTTATCACATAGCTTTTTTGCAATATACAGTCCCATCCCAGTGGATTTTGCCATTCTTCTTCCATTCTCTCCGGTAAATGATTTATCAAAAACTCTTGGAATATCTGACTTGGAAATTCCAATACCGTTATCATAAATGCTAAGATATGTTTTTTCTTCATCTTCCATTACATTTACTACAATCTTTGAATTGCAATTATCTTTTTTATATTTAATACCATTGTTTATAATTTGATTTAAAATAAACTCTAACCACTTAGAATCAGTTAATACTGTTTCATTATTAACATTTACATTAAATTCAATATTATTTTCTAATATATCATCTTTATTTTTTAATGCTACGCTTTTAATTATATCCTGTAAACTTTTTTCTTTTATAATATAATCTCTTTGAGCATTTTCACTTCTTACATAATATAAAATTTGATCTATGTAATTATCTAATTTTCTAATTTGTTCTGTACACTTTTTGTCCATTTGTTCTTTATGATTATGATTTAATAATGTAAGACTTGATATTGGAATTTTTACCTCGTGTATCCACATTTCAACATACTCTTTAAAATCGTTAATACTTAAAGTATATTCCTTTATATTTTCAATCATTGACTTATTAATTTCATAAAGTGTTTGATAAAAAATTTCTCCCTCATAAAAATCTGGTTTACTTATCATTTCTAAAATCAAGTATTTTTTATCTAGATTATCAAGCGTATTTACTAAATTATTGTAAAATTTATATTTTCTAAAATAATCTATTAAAATATTAAATAAAATAACAATTATAAATATTATTAAAAGTGCAAATTTCAAATCATTTTGTACCTTAAATGCATTTAACATAAAAAAGGCAATTATAATTCCAAAAACAGAAAAAGCAATTTGAGGAATTTTATCTAATAAATATTTTCTTAAATTCATAATAACTTATACCCCTGTCCTTTTCTCGTCTCTATCTTACCTTCAAGACCAAATTCTTGTAACTTACTTCTTAACCTACTAATATTAACGGTTAAAGCATTGTCATTTATAAATTCATTATTATTCCATAAATCAGTCATTAAATTATCACGACTCACAATTTTACCTCGACTTCTTAATAGATAGGTAAAAATTATCATTTCATTTTTGGTAAGCTCTAATGTTTTGCCATTTTTATCTAAAGTACCTTTTTGTGGATTTACAATTATATCGTCATAAAACAAATCATCTCTATTATTTTCCATACGTTTAAATATATTCTGTATTCTAAGAAGTAAAACAGTAGGATTATATGGCTTTATAATATAATCATCAGCTCCATAAGATATAGATAAAACTTCATCTACCTCATCATTACGACTAGTAACCATAATCACAGGAGTATTTATTTCTTTTCTTATTTCTTTTAATAACATTTCACCATTTATATTAGGTAAGTTTATATCAAGTAAAATTAAATCAGCTTTTGTATTTATTATATCTTCTTTAGCGTCACTAAAACTATTTAGAGATAACGCATTATATCCAAAATTTTTTAATAATGTTTCTAATTCTTTTCTAATAATTTCTTCATCTTCAACAATTAAAATACTTTTCATATCTATCCTTTCATTTAAACTAAAATTTTTGATGATTATATTATATCACATTTTTACAATTTTTTACCTTACAATATTGAAAGATTAAAAAAGTAGAGTAAATTCTTTCATTTACCCTACAAACTAAAATTTATTACATATGATTTTTCTTAATTTATAAAATTAAAATTTATGTCCACATTTTGTACAAAATCTTGCTTCTGGTGGTTCAATTTTTCCACATTCTGGACAAACGTGTTCCTTTTCAACTTCTTTTTCTTCTTCTTTTTTAGCTGCTTTTTTATCAGCTTTTATCTTAACAGGTTTTTGTTTTGCACCACAATTAGGACAAAATACTGCTTCTGTAGATATTGTTTCATCACACTCAGCACATATTCTAAGTCCTTTATTAAATAAAATCTTTTTATTTAATTCAGCAATATCTTTATTTAACTTATCAATTTTCTTGCACTCTTTTTCAAAAGTTTTACCTACTTCTTCACCATTTTTGTAATTTTCGAAAATTGTAAGTCCCATAGACTCATATATTTTTTCAATATCTTTTTCCATCTCAGAAATTGATATTCTAGCTTTTGCCTCTTCAAATAATTTTCCTGATTTATCAGCTACTGTATTATATGTATCAGTTGCCACCTTTCCTGCTTTTTTTGATATTTCTGTTACTTTATCTTTAAAATCCATAAAATCCCCTCCATCTACATTTATATATACCACAAAGATTTATTTTTTTCAAGAGTTATATAGTGGTTTATATACACTTTTTTATTTTTATATATTATAATATATGTAAACTTACAATTTTAATTCATTATATAATTTAGGCGGCATACATAAGCCGCCATATTTTTACTTAATTACAATTTTATCATCATTTAAATCAATCTTTACATTACTATCTTCTTTTATGTTTCCATCAAGCATTTCTTCTGCAAATTTATCCTCTATCTTAGACTGAATTGCTCTTCTTAAAGGTCTTGCACCATATGTATCATCAAATCCAACTTTACTTATGTATTTTATAACATCATCAGATACATCTACTTTAATATTTTTCTTTTCTAATCTTTTTATGAATTCATCTAGCATAATTTTAGTTATTTTTTCTATACTCTCATTACTTAGTTTTTTAAACACAATAATGTCATCTAGTCTATTTAAAAACTCTGGTCTAAATATCTTTTTAAGTTCGGCCATAACTTCATCTCTAGTTTTTTCATAGTCTTTTTTACTATCTTCTTTATTCATAAATCCAATAGAATGATGTTCAACTATATTTCTTGCTCCAGCATTTGATGTCATAATTATTACTGTATTTTTAAAACTTACAGTTCTTCCTGTTGAGTCAGTAAGTCTACCATCATCTAATATCTGAAGTAACATATTAAATACATCTGGATGTGCTTTTTCTATTTCATCGAATAAAACTATACTATATGGTTTACGTCTAACTTGCTCTGTTAGCTGACCTCCTTCATCGTATCCTACATATCCTGGAGGTGAACCTATTAATTTAGAAACACTATGTGCTTCCATAAATTCAGACATATCAAGACGTATTAGTTGATTTTCATTTCCAAATAAATTTTCTGCTAATGCTTTTGTAAGTTCAGTTTTACCAACTCCTGTTGGACCTAGGAACATAAATGATCCTATTGGTCTGTTTTCATTTTGAAGCCCAACTCTTGCTCTTTTAATAGCTCTAGCTAATGCTTCAACTGCATCATCTTGACCAATTACACGTTTTTTTAATTCTAAATCTAAGTTTTTCAATTTTTCAGATTCAGTTTTTGTAAGCTTAGTAACCGGGATTTTTGTCCATGCAGATACTACATTTGCAATGTCTTCTGCATTTACACTTGCCTCTTTATTTTCTTCTTTTTTCTTCCAATTTTCTCTTGCTTTATTTACTTTATCTTTTAGCTCCTTTTCCTCATCTCTTAATTTTGCAGCCTTTTCAAATGATTGAGAAATTATAGCTTCTTCTTTTTCCTTAGAAACTTTTTCTATTTTGTTTTCCATGTCTAATATATTTTTAGGCATAGTTACGGTTCTTAATTTTATTTTTGAACAAGCTTCATCTATTAAATCAATAGCCTTGTCTGGTAAAAATCTATCATTTATATATCTCTCAGATAAATCTACAGCTGCTTTTATTGCTTCATCTGTAATCTTTACTTTATGATGTGCTTCATACTTATCTTTAAGTCCCCTTAATATTTTTACTGTATCTTCTGTTGTAGGTTCATCTACAATAACTGTCTGAAATCTTCTCTCAAGTGCAGCATCCTTTTCAATATGTTTTCTATACTCATTTAGAGTTGTTGCCCCTATTATTTGAATTTCACCTCTTGATAAAAGTGGTTTTAATATATTAGCTGCGTCCATTGCTCCCTCTGCAGCTCCAGCACCTATTATAGTATGCATTTCATCAATAAATAAAATTATATTACCAGCTTTTTTTATTTCTTGTAAAACATTTTTTAATCTTTCCTCAAAATCGCCCCTATATTTAGCACCTGCAATCATTGCCGACATATCAAGTGATACAACTTTTTTATTTTTTAATATTTCTGGCACCTTATTATCAACAATCATTTGTGCTAAACCTTCTACAACAGCTGTTTTACCAACACCTGGTTCACCAATTAAAACAGGGTTATTTTTAGTTCTTCTACTTAATATTTCAATTATTCTTTGAATTTCATTTTTTCTCCCTATAACAGGATCTAACTTTGATTCTTTAGCAAGTGCCGTTAAGTTTTTGCCATACTGATTTAATGTTGGTGTATTGGTATCAACAGAAGAGGAAAATGATGAATCAGAATAGTTTGCAACTGGTGAATCTTCACTTAAAAGTCTAAGTAAATCTGCAAATATCCTTTGTGGATCAATATTCGTATCAATAAGTATTCTAACCGCTACACTATCAATTTCCCTCATAAGTGCTAAAAGAATATGCTCTGTTCCAACATAATTTTGTCCCATTCTCATTGCCTCTTTAGCGCTATTTTCAATTATTCTTTTTGCTCTTGGAGTAAATTCTGGATCGCTTTCTAAGGTATTCATTACTCCATCAATTCTTAATATTTCTTCTTCAACATATTCTGGTTTTAACCCTTGAGATGTTAAAATTTTACTTGCAAGTCCTTCTCCTTCTTTTACAAGTCCATATAATATATGCTCTGTTCCTACAAATGAATAATTATGAGTTATAGAAAATTCTTTTGCAATCTCTAAAACTCTATTTGCTCTTCCTGTAAATTCGTACATATTACTTCAACTCCTCTCTTATATATTCTGCTCTTTTTATATCTTCCTCTTCCTTTGATAAATCTTCCTTTAAAATAGTTTTTAAAGTATTTTCTTGTGTATCAACCATTAATGATTGAACTTTTTCTAAGCTAACTTCATTTACTATTTTCATTGAAACTCCAAGTCTTAACTTAGATAAAAGCTTAAAAGCCTCGTCTTCAGACATTATTCTCGCATTTTTTAATATTCCTAATGCTCTGTATATTTCATCACTTAAATATATGCTATTTTCTTTTAAAACATTTCTTGCTTTTCTTTCTTGTGATATTATTGTTCCTACAATTGCCTTTATTTTATTAATGATTTCATCATCACTAAGTCCTAAAGTTTGTCTATTTGACACTTGATATATATGACCATAACCTGATGTATTCTCTCCATAAAGTCCTCTTACTGAAAGTCCAAAACTTGTTGCCTCATCAATTATTTTAGGTAAAAGACCAAGTCTTGCAAGTGCAGGTAAATGAAGCATAACAGAAACTCTCATAGCAGCTCCTACATTACTTGGACATGATGTTATGTATCCATATTTATCACTATATGAAAATTTTAATTTCCCTTCTAGTTTATCTGTAAATGATATAAGATTATTATAACATTTATCAATATCAAAACCACTTTCGAAAGCCTGAATTCTTAAGTGGTCTTCCTCATTTAGCATAGCAACAATACTTGAATCTTTATTTGTTATAATAGCCGTATCTGATAAATCTAATAATTCCTTAGATATTAAATGTTCTTCCACTAAACTACCAAGAGTGGTTTCATCTATATCTTCTGTTTCAAAGAAATTATACTCTTTTAAGTTTATACTATTTTTCACTTTATCTAGTAAATTTTGTTTTTCTTTTTTCTTCATTATGTTTGGAAATTTATATCCATCTATACTCCTTGCAAACCTAAGTCTTGTTGAAATTACAACATCAGAATCTTTTGAAATTTCTTTATACCACATTTATTTCACCACCTAATTATTTTCTTTTACTTTTTTCTATTTTTTTTATTTTATCACGTACAACTGCAGCCTTCTCATATTCCTCATTTTCTACTAAAGTTTTTAATTCATTTTTTAAAGATGCTACTTCATCTAATTTATCTATTTTATCTTTTTGTATACCTTTAGCATTTGAAATACGTTTTTTATTACTTAATTTTATATGTCTATTCTTTCCATGCATTTTAAGGAAAATATTATCTAGTCTGTCTTCAAACGTATCATAACAATCAGGGCAACCTAGAAGTCCAGTACTTGAATAATCATCAAATGTATAACCACATGTAGGACATTTTAATTCTTCTTTAAATCCAAAATCTCCAAACAAACTTGGAATATTTGTAAACATTGGAGAAAACATATCTGAAAAGTTTACAAAACCTAATTTTTTAGCACAATCTATGCAAAAATGCATTTCTTGTTTTTTACCATTTATATCTTCCATATATCTTACAGTTGCCTCTTTCTTTCCACAACTTTGACATTTCATAATAATCACTCCTTTACAAATTCATTAATATATTCTTCAGAATATCAGCTCTTACTTCATCTCTTTTTATTTTATCAACCTTAAATAAGCTCTTGTCAGAAAGTGCAGCCTTTATAACCTTTGCAGTATTTTTATCTAATAGATTATATCGTATAAAATCATCCAAGTAAATATCTGCGACACTTTGCGACAATTTACTACCAATTTTTTCAGTAATGTTTGATATATATTCTTCTTTAGTAGAATTTACTCTACTAATTTTTATATATCCACCACCTCCTCTTCGACTTTCTACATAAAATCCAAGTTCAGGTATAAACCTTGTGGATATTACATAGTTTATTTGCGATGGTACACAATTAAATCTATCAGCAAGTGCACTCCTATTTAATTCTGCTACTTCATTTTGTGTTATTATTTCATTTATATACTCTTCTATTAAATCTGATATTTTCATTTTAGCCTCCTTTTAGACTTTGACTTTCTTTGACTATTAATAGTATACTACTATACAAAACAAATGTCAATAGATTTTTATATAAAAGTCAGAAAAAGTCAAAAATATATTTATTCTAATTGTATTTATTATATATCTTTTTATAAAAAATTAATTATTAAATTTTGAATACTTTATTTTATAAAATATAATTTATTTTAAAATTTTTCAAAAACGTTCATAAGTTTACATAACACTTGACTTTGCTATACAAATATGGTACAATATAACTGCAATCGAATTTCATATATAATTATAATTAATTATTAGGAGGAAATTTATATGGAAATTGTAGCATATAACAAGGGCCAGTACTCTTTGGGACAAATAAAGAATGGAAGAATTACATTCATTTCAGATTGTAATAATAATCTTCCAAGAATAAACAAGAAGGATTCTAATTCTGAGTATAATAATATTGTTAAGGCTGTTTTAACAGAGATAGACAATATTGAATTCATAGAGGAAGATGAATTCTTCACAATCTATGATAAAAGAAATTTTCAAAGTACATCTTTGGAACTTCCAATTTTTGTTAATTTCCTAGGAAATTACAAAGAAACGAAAAAAAAGTACAATTATACTATTTTTTCTGATCAAACACTTCTTGCGGCTAATAAGCTTGCAAATGAAGCTAAGCAGATTATTGAAAAAAAAGTAAAGGAAAACACATTTGCTCCAATTTTTGAAAGCTTTGAAAAAAAGCTTGACCAAAATAATGGAGTTTGTGTTATTGAAATAACCTCCAAAAATGAAGAAGCTTTCAGTTTATTTTTGGAAGTTAAAAAATATAAAAATTACAAATTAACTTTTTTTGAGCCCCTGTATATAATCGCCAAGGGGTCTTCTTTTGACTTTATTGAATTAAAAATTCCGAAAAAGTACAAAGAAGATATTCCTCACTTCATTGGAAGTGGAGGCAAAAGAGCAAAAAAAATAGCCAACTTTTTTAATGCAAACTACATTAAGTTTGTATTAGAAAGTTAAAATATAGGCTCAGAACAGGATATCAAAATTTGATATCCTGTTTTCTTATATTAATAAAAATACAGATGGACGAGAAAATATCCATCTGTATCGTAATAACTATACCATATAACAACATAGCATAATTAAAATCTTATGAGTACAGAATAAATAATGTACTCATTATTATATTATGCATTTTTTTATTTTTTATACAAATTATTAATATTTTTTTTATTAAAATTAATCTTCAGAATTCATAAAATCTTTTAATCTCTTACTTCTACTTGGATGTCTAAGTTTTCTTAATGCTTTTGCTTCTATTTGTCTTATACGTTCCCTTGTTACTTGGAACTCACGACCAACTTCTTCCAAAGTTCTCATACGTCCATCTTGAAGACCAAATCTAAGTTTTAAAACTTTTGCCTCTCTTGGAGTTAATGTTTGCATTACATCTTCAATATGTTCTCTTAAAAGTACATCAGCTGCTTGTGCTGCAGGAGATGGAGCATCTTCATCTGGTATAAAGTTGCCAAGATTACTCTCATCTTCTTCACCAACAGGTGTCTCTAAAGATATTGGTTCTTGAGATACTTTTAATACTTCTCTTACTTTTTCTACTGGCATTTCTAGTTCAGCAGCAATTTCTTCTGGAGTTGGTTCTCTGCCTAAAGTTTGCAATAAATGCCTTGATGTACGTATTAATTTATTTATAGTTTCAACCATATGTACAGGTATCCTTATTGTTCTTGCTTGATCAGCTATGGCTCTTGTGATTGCTTGTCTAATCCACCAAGTTGCATATGTACTAAATTTATATCCTTTTGATTGATCAAACTTATCCACTGCTTTTATTAGTCCTAAGTTTCCTTCTTGTATAAGGTCAAGGAAATTCATACCTCTTCCAATATATTTCTTTGCTATACTTACAACTAATCTTAAATTTGATTCTATTAAACGTTTTTTTGCTTCTTTATCCCCATGAACCATTCTTTCAGCGAGCATATTTTCTTCTTCATATGTTAAAAGTGGTATTTTTCCTATTTCTTTCAAAAACATTTTTACAGGATCATCGACATTTATATTATCAACAAAATCCATATTTTTAACATCATCAAGTAAAATATCTTTTTCAATTTCTGTTATATCTTCAAGATTTGGTTCAATATCAAGTTCGGCAACAGATTTTGTACCATCTATATTAACAACTGCCATATCAGAATCATCAACATCTATATCATCATCTTCAACAGCTTCTCTATCTTTTCCAGAAAGTAAATCTATATTTGCCTCTTTTGAAGTTTCCTTTGCATCATCCATAATTATATTTAAATTAAGATCTGCTAAAGTATCATATATTTTTGCCATCTCTTCAGGAGTAATTTCTGCTTCATCTACAAATTTAACAATATCTTTATACTTAACTTTTTTCTCTTTTTTACCTTTTTCAATAAATTTTTTAATTTTTTCTTTTTTTTCTTCTTTAGAGATATTTTTTTTCTCTACTTTTTCATTTTTTATTTTTTCCACTTTTTCCACCTTTTGTTCATCAATTTGTTTTTTACCATTTGAAACTTCTTTCATTATTTACTCCTTTACGATTTTAATCTTGATATTTCAATTATAATTTGATTTAATTCAAATTGCAATATATCTTGCTCATCTTTTGAAATATTTTCCTCTAATCTTTTTAAAATTTCATCTCTTCTATTATATAGTTTTTCCTTATGTTTGTATGTTAATACATCATTTAATAATTTTTCGTTATCAATATTTTGTGTGTCTATATATATTATTTCTGTTAATTCTTTTATAAGTTCTTCATCTTTTAACTTAGATAGAATATCAATTTTATTAATGTCATATTGTTCTTTTAATTTAAGTATATACTCATAAATCTTCTTTACATTTTCATCTTCAAAATCATCTATACTTACTTCATTAAAAATTCTTTCTTGTATTTTTTTATTATGGCTTAAAATTAAAAGTATAATGTATTGTTCTTGCTTCTTTTTAAGAGTAGTAGTAAGATGCATTTTACGTGTTAAAGACTGCATATCAATATATACTGTTTCATGTTTTTTATTTAGTTTTTTTTCAACTTCTTTTAAAATTGGCCCAGTTCCTATACCATATTTTTTAGAAACTCTATCTACATAAATTTCTCTTTCAATGTCATTATCAATTGAGGCCAAAATCTCAGCTGTATTTTTTAAAAATTGGATTTTTGAATCCATATCATTCATGTTAAGATTTTTCTCAAGCATTGAAATCTTAAATTCAACAAGTGAAATACTTGTATCAATACATTTTTCAAATCTTTCTTTTCCATATTTATTTATATATTCATCTGGATCTTTTACATCAGGTTTATCTAACTTTAATACTTTTACATTAATGCCTCTTTTATGCAATATATCAAGTCCCCTTAATGTTGCATTTTGTCCTGCTGAATCTTGATCATAGCATATTATAACATTATCTGTATATTTTTTCAAAAGGCGAGCTTGGTCATCTGTTAGGGCTGTTCCAAGAGATGCTACTGCATTATCAAAACCACTTTTTTGAAGTGCTATTGCATCCATATATCCTTCTACAATTATGATTTTATCATGCTTCTCTCTTTTAGCAAAATTCATCATATATAAAGTTTTACCTTTATGATATATTTCATTTTCCTTAGAATTCACATATTTAGGTAAAGACTTGTCTAAAACACGTCCACCAAAAGCTATTATTCTATCCCTTATATCAAATATTGGAAATATAAGTCTTGAAAAAAATCTATCATAGATTTTTCCTCTTTCGTTTTTTACAAGTATTCCAGAATTTAATATATCTTGCTCACTAAAGCCTTTTTCTTTTAAATAATCCAAAAGTGGTATTTTACCATTTGCATAACCTATTCCATATTTATTTATTGTTTTTATATCAAACTGTCTTTTTTTTACATATTCTTTTACAATATTATTTTCTTCTTTTAAAAGGTTTATTAAATTATTATGATAGTAAATTCCTGCTTCTCTATTTATATTAAAGAATGTTTCTTTTTTGTTTTTAATTTCTTGTTTATCTCCAAACGATTTTGAACTCTGTTCATATTTACTAAGATCTATATGTGCTCTTTCGGCAAGCATTTCAACACTTTCCCAAAAGTCAAGATTTTCAATTTTCATTATAAAAGAAATAACATTTCCACCTTGCGAACAGCCAAAGCATTTAAAAATTTGCTTGTCCATAGACACGCAAAAAGAAGGGGTCTTTTCCCTATGAAAAGGGCACAAACCAATAAAGTTCCTACCACTTTTCTTTAATGTAACGTATTCAGATATTACCTCTACTATATCATTTTGAGATATTACTTCTTCGATTAAATCTTCTGAATAATACGCCATTTTTCCCCCTTCTTTCAATCTATGATGCAACAAGCATTTTTACTCTTTCTTCTCTATTTAAATATATATTTGATGTATTAACAATTGAAATTAAAATTAAAAATACTGTTAATATCATTTGATAATGTGTTATATCAAGCCCAAATACAGATATACAAATGTATAAAAGTATAAAGAAAAGTTTCATTACAGTCGACTTTGTATCATATCTTCTTCTTAAAACAAATGCAAGTATTTCTATAAATACAATATATGAATATAGTAAAACATAATAAGTTTTAGATGTAGAATTTAATATATTTGTATTATTTAATAGATTTGAAACAAAATTTTCTACATTTATGTCCTTAATTCCAGTAGATAAATTAAAGATTTCTATTTTATCTATACTTGTATTATTTATAACTATCATACCTATAAATGTAATTAACGAAGCTATCAATGCAATAGTTATTATCGAAACAATGAGTTTACTAATATTGATTCTTTCAACCTTATACAAAGTATCTTTAGTTTTAGAATTTACAATAGAAATAATTTTCTTTGGAAATCCTAAGTGAGTTTTATCAAGATTTACTGTAAGAATAAGTGACATTAAAGCCATTACAATCCATAAATATACACTTATTCCAATTGTAATTGATACTCCAACAAATATACCAAGTACACCGGAAATAACTAAGTATTTTTTATTTTTTATACCAAGTTGTTTTAATTCATCAATTAACTTTTGTATTAAAAGCATTGTAGAAAAAATTATTAATGTCTTTACTAAATTTATAAATATCATGTTCACATCTGTATACACACATGGTAACATTGCAAATCCAAATAATCCAAGTACTGATAGTATATCACTTTTAGAGACGTTAAAAATTATCTTCTTTAAAACAAAACCAATAAATAATTTTAAAAATATATACATAAATAAAATAGTATTTTCTATCAAGTATAAATATTTATATATAGATATTATACTCATAATAACCACTATAAAAGTTATGTACACATATCTATATATAAGTGATATATTTCTCTTTACTTTTTTTCTATATAATTTATCTTTTATATAAACATATAATGCAACCAATAAAGCTGTTACAATTATATATACGACTTTCAAAATATTTAAAGTAGGACTACTACTGTTATTATTTAATAGTAACATTACGTCTTGATAACCCATAAATATAATTAAAGCAAGAAATAATATAACTACTAAAGTACGTGAAATCTTACTAATACTCATTTATATCTACCCACTCTTTTTAAAAGTCAACCTCTTATTTTTCTTTATTTACTATATAATTCGTTTACTTCTGCTAAAGCTTCATGTGTCCCTATATCAAAACATTCTCCTGAAAATTCATAAGCATAAAGTGGCATCTTTTTGTATAAATATGCTACTAAGTTTCCTGGTGCATCGCAAGAATTTCCTTCTTCTAAATATGTTTTAATTTGAGGAACAATTTCTCTTGGATATATATATTCAGCATATACTGCATATTTTCCTTTTGGTTCAGCTGGTTTTTCTTCAAATCCAACCATTCTCATATTATCATCGAGTTCAGCTACACCTAATCTTTTTAATAATTCATAATTTTCTTTTCTAACACATACACATGGTGCTTTTTTCTCTTTATAACAATTATAAAAATCTGTAAGTTCAAATTCAAATAGATTATCAGTTGCAAGAACTAATATGTCATCGTCAACTTTTGCATTTTCAATTACAAATTCTATATCACCTATAGCACCTAATCTATCATCATTTGATACTGTACCATCGTTAAATACTTTGATTGGTTTTATATTATTTTTTTCATTTGCCCAATCTTCAAAATGTTTTGTATATTTAGCATTTGTTACTAAATAGATTTCATCAATATCATCAATTTTATTTACTTTTTCTAAAGTATAATCAATTATTGCTTTACCTCCAACTTTTAACAAAGCTTTTGGAAAATTCTCTGTTAAAGGGAATAACCTAGTTGCATATCCCGCACATAATAAAATACATTTCATAATTAATCTCTCCTTTTTACATGCAAAAAGTCTACATGTATTTGCTATTATATCATATAAAATTTCGTTTTTCAACATTTTATTTAATATTTATACTCTAAATACCCCCTGCAATCAATTTTGCAGAGGGTATAATATATTACTTTACTTAATTATGAGTTTAAACAGCTTGTTCAGTTGTATTTGATGCATCAACTGTATCTGTTACAACTTGATTTTCATCATCATTTATTTTTTGTTCAAACTCAGATATTCTTTGTTCAGTTTCATATTGTTCAATTCTATTTAAAGCATATAAATATTTTCTTTCTTGTGAAAGTAATGCTTGGTATTCATCATTCCAATCATCGTGGTTTCTTAAATCAGTATGAACATCATTTAATTTTTCTTCAAGAACAAGTTTAACTGGTTCCATTATACTTTTATTCTTTTCTACCTTGATTCCATTATCAACCATATATGTCATAACTTCAGCCATAAGCCTTTCACCTTGAGTATTAACTCCACCTTGTTCAGCATTATCATGTAAAATATCTACTGCTTTTTCAATTTCGTTTACACCAACTTTATCAAATATAGAATCTACTCTAGAATCAATAAATTGTCCATTTTCTCCAAATACTTCTTGACCTTTTATAAATAAATCAACATTATTTTGAATTATTCTTGCTTGTGCTACTGGTAATTCCTCTGTAGCTATTTTTAAAGCATGTCTATCATAATATTTTCTAAATGCACTATTACACATTTCTTGAGATTCTGTGTATGGCTTAAAGAATTGGGCATACTCTCTTAAAACTTCATGTTGAGTTTTTTCACCACTTATATTTTGTCTTAATTCATCTAGATTTTCTCCAAAGTATGCTGTAACTTTATGATCTATTGCATCTGGTTCATACTGCTGTACTTCTGGTACAATATTCTCACTTTGAACTTCTTCATTAGAATTTTCTTGTATATCACTTGCACTATCAAGCATTAAATAGTCTTTTTTACGTCCAAATACCTTAGCAAACATATTTTTAACTGAACTTAAATCTTCTAAGAAAAGCTTCCATTCATTTTTCCAAAATTCTTTCATATAAAACACCTCATTTGTTAATAATAACACTATACTATCACATGTACCATTATTATATATAATTTGTCAAAAAAAAGCAATAACAGCAATATTTTATTTATATTACATTTTTGTTTCAAAAAAGCGATATATAATTTAAAATATACCATATGTTAATAATTGCACTGTACTAAAGTTAACCATAATTTTGCTAACCATAAAATAAAATTGCGATCTAAAATCGCAATTTTAACTTTTAAAATTTAAATTTTACTGGTTGAAATAAGAAATCTTTTGCATTTGAACAACCTTGTTTAAAACTATCCCATATTCCAACATCTTGTACTTCAGTTCCTTGTTCTCTTTCTTCTACTGAAGCTTGTAATTGTAAAGCTTTAGGGCTAAATGTAACTGGTTGTAAAAAGAATTCTCCAAGTGTTTGCATATCATCTAAGAAAAGTTGCCACTCATTTTTCCAAAATTCTTTCATTATATACCACCTCTTTTGTTTTTTATATTACCATAAAAACTATAGTAATAGTTTATACTATTATAATATTTTTTTCAACTACATTTTGATTTCTTTTATGTTTCATTTGTGTTACAAGTATACTTTGCTATATGAATTATTTCTTTATCCTTAAATAAAGTTTGTAGTTTTATCTTCTTCAATCATTCCTATAAATTCTTTGTCAAGCCATCTTTTATTTCTACTTTTAAATAAAATAACACTATCCTTTGTACTTCTAATATATTTATCCAGTTCAGATTTTAGATTAATAATTTGGGATTCTAAAAGCTCTCCCTCAAATACTGAATTTTGAATATGATTTAAATATTTTTTACATATTTTGTATACCTTAGTTAATACTCTACTTCCCTCTTTTTCATCTAAATTTATATCATATACTAATATAACATACACATAAATCACCACCACATTTTAAATCCATAATATTCAATATCCTCTGTTAAATATTTTATAAGTTTATAAATCTCAAGCCTAATTAAATATTCATATGTAACATCTCGTCCAAGTTTTTTATGTTTTATTGTTTGTTGTAACTTTAAATCAAATTGTTTGGTAATTTCCATTCTTGCTTTATCTTTTATATACACATAATTAAGTCCTTTTTCAAAATCATCGCTTTTTATCTGGTTTTTATTAAACATTGAAAAAATGAGCCTGTCCACAATTATTGGTTTAAATATTTCTGAAATATCTAAACATAGGGAAAATCTCTTTTCAGACGGTTCATGTAAATAACTAATAGTAGGATTAATTTGGGTCATATATATTTGGCTTAATACTTTTGTATAACATAATGTATTTAAATACGATATTACAGAATTTATACTATTATCGGGTGGATTTTTTACCATTTTATCAAATGATATATTTTGATTAATTATATAATTCCAAGTTTCATAGTATATCTTTCTAATATTTCCTTCTACTCCCATAATTTCTTCAACTGTAGTACAAAATTTTAATTTACTTCTTAACTCATCTATTTTTTCCATATATGCTTCTAATGATCTTCCTCTATTATTATAATATGTTAAATTTCTATATATGTTGTATGATGCTGCATCAATAATTGCTCTGGCTATTTTAACTCTTTTATTATTATTTAAATATGACTCAACTTGTTTTACTAATAACTTCCCTGATACTAATGAATCCTTGGAATAATATGTTCCAGTATAAAACCCATAATAATTAAAAAATGTAAGTTTATTCCTGATGTTGAAACAAAATTAAGTAAACTCGTATTAAAATCAAATTCAGACATAATGTATATATCTCTAACTCTTTCAATAGGTATTGATCTTTTACTGTTATCTTTATATACTATCTCCAAAGTATTATCCTTTCTCTGCAGTCTACCACTTTTAAATAAATAATATGACTGTTTCATAAATACCTCCTAAGCATAACATAAATCAAAATATGAACATTTTTTACATATTGAGTTATTTAATATTTCTGGAGGTCTATCATATTTTGATATTTTTTCAATATCATTTATAACCTTTTTTAAAGTTTTTCTATCATCATCTCCTAAAAATACATTTTTAGTTTCTTTAATTAAGGGCTAATCAATTATAGCACTGATGTTTTGTATTCCTTTATTTTCAAGATAATACATATAATATTTAAGTTGCCATAATCCAGCCTGTTCAATCGATCTTGTCTTTTTTACTTCATGAAGTACAGCACCATTTTTAATAAAGTCAACATTTATTGTTTCATCTATTAATATTCCTTTCTTCTCTCTTTTATAGCTATTTTTATCTAAAATTTTTCCTATTGCAACCAATTCACTATTTTGTTCCATATTTAATTGATTTATATAATACCAAAGTTTTCTTTTGCAAACAAAATAATAATATATCATCATACCTGATATTTTCATTTCTTTACCTCCTTAAAATTGTTAAATCATTATTATGTTTTAATACTCATCATTTTTATTATAGATTTCAATGATTGTGTCCTTTACATTCTAATATATTTAAATTAATACTGTCACCCTGTGGATCTAAACTCAAATTGACTGCACCCTTTACATTCTAATATATTTAAATTAATACATATCGCTGGTAATGCAAGATATTATTTTCAACAGCTCTTTACATTCTAATATATTTAAATTAATACGAAGAAACGAACTAAGAAAATCATTCGTGCTAGTCTTTACATTCTAATATATTTAAATTAATACTTGATGGTTATAGATTTAATTATAATGATTTTAGTTCTTTACATTCTAATATATTTAAATTAATACTTATTTAATGCAATTGGATTAAGTTATGTTGAAGACTTTACATTCTAATATATTTAAATTAATACAGGTACATCTACAAGCCTAGAGTATCAATTAGTTATAAGCCAAAATCTGTCGATGTAATAAATTTACGTTAAAATTTTTAAAAAAATAATCTAAATTAAACACAAAAAATCATATAACATATCCATATTAATTGATTTTTAGCTACTTTTAAGCAAACTTAAATATATCTGTCGTACCCCTATAGTTTTAGCGTTATTTAACATCGACAGAAATTTTTTACATAAATTTTTGATCTATTTCTTCATCTAAATCAGGATTTAAGTGCAACCCTATATCTTGGTCATATTTTAAATCTATAACTTTTATTTCATCTAAATGATATCCATTATTAGTTATATATTGTATATTTTTATATAACATTTTTTTATTCAAAGATAGTGTTAACTTGTTTATTTCTCTTTTTATAACGTTTGCTTTTTTATATTCTTCAGCCTTAAGCATATTTTCATATTTTTCGAATAATTCAATATTTTTATCATATATTTCTCTTGGTATTACATTTACACTTTCTATCTTTCTTAGCATTTTTTGTGCTTTAGCTTTTGTACTATCATCATTTACAAAATTATCTAATATTCTTAAAGATTCTTTAAAATTATAATAAAATTTTGTATCTTGTATATTTTCTTTAGAATACAATGTGTCTACAAGGTTTACTTTATCTTTTTCTGTTAGAATTTTATTATCGTATTGGTTTATTAATTGAATACTTTTTCTATGTATTTCTTTATCATATATATATCCGTATACCACTTACATTTTTATTATACACATAAATATTAGGTTCATTTTTTTCATATTTTCTACTTCTATAGCACCTACCACACCTCTGAAATAAACTATCAAGCGTAGACATTTCAGTAAATAAATAGTCAAAATCAATATCTAAAGAAGCTTCAACAATTTGTGTTGTTATCCATATCCCAGTCTTTTCTCTTTCTTTAGAAAAATTAATTATACTATTTTCTTTATTACTTCTATCATTTTTTATAAATCTAGAATGCACTACATTTACATTTTCTATGTTTTTTTCTTTTATTTTTAAATATAACTCATTAGCTTTATCAATTGTATTTAATATCACTAAAACTTTAGAAATACTAGCTTTATTTATTATATTTTCAATGTCATTATCTAAAGAGTTATCATTTATAGATAATTTATGCCTCATAATAGGTTTTAAAAATTTACCAAATTTAAATTTAATTCCCATTTTTTCTAACTCATCTTTATATATTCTAGGAAGTGTAGCCGTCATTATCATAAATTTACCACCAATATCATTTATCATTTTTATTCCCTTTAAAATAATTGCAGTTATTTCTGGAGAATAAGCTTGTATTTCATCAATAATAACTTTAGAAAATGCAAGCGTTGCATATATTTTTTCATATCCATTATATCTAAAAACAAATGGAAAAATTTGATCAATAGTACAAACAATTACTCTATTACCTAAATTTTTAGTCTGTTCATAAAGATGATAATCAAATTTATCTTCCTTTTCCTCTAAATAATCTACAGCACTACTATGTAACAATCCTACATCTTTATATCCAATATCAAATTTAATTCTATCATATATTGCATTTATACTCGTTCTTATCGGTAATGTAAAAAAAGTTTTTCCTATGTCAGACCAAATTGTTGCTGCTTCGGTTTTACCAATTCCTGTTGAACCAATAACCAAAATATTATTTGATATATTATCTTTACAAAACTTTTGTAGCTCATTTTTTCCATTATATCCTTTAAATTTTAGACTATTTTCAGTACACTCACCAAGTGACTGTTCTGTTTTATTTTCAACTAAAACATCTGCAGAGCTGCTATGATCTAATCTATGAAGGAGTCCTTTTAAAAGGCAGTATTTAATATACACTTCACTTCCTTCGTCAATCTTATTTCTTCCCATGACATATCCTAAATAGTTACAGTCTAAATCATCTTTTAATTTATATTTAATTTCACTTCTTATATTGTCATATCTTGGCAATATATCCTCTTTTATAATTTTTTCAACTAAATTTGGATTTATTTTTTTATGTACCCTGCAATGATGGTAATAAATTGCTTGGTAAATTAACTTTTTCTCGGTATAATTTAAATCATCTGTTGGAATGAACATTGGAGATAATTGTTCATGTTTAATACTTTCATAATCAAACGTAGTGTAAAGTTTCTCTTTACCTAATTTTTCTAAAATAATATTTTGAAAAGGAGAATATACTTTACCAATATCATGATAAACACATGCTATTTCAAGTAAATTCCATAATCTTTCATCAACATTTGGATTTTTATCTACAATATTTTCATATACATTTCTTAAAATCTTTAAATTTCTAAGTAATTTTTCTGTATGCTCATTTATACTCTCCGGAGGATCTGATTTTGCATAAAGCATAATTTATCACCTACTCATAAAACATTATAACATCCCCATCTTCATCAACCATAATTTTATCATCTGCTATAGTTTCAAAATTATCCTTTTCAATATATACTACATTTACTTTTTCCCACTTTCTTAGTTCATTTTCTATTACATACTTTGTATTTAATCTATAGTTTATTCCATTTACATTCTCGTATTTTTTTGTAGGAATATAAATGCTGTGCTTAGGAATTAATTCGTACACTGTGTTTACATCAGTTATCACTTTTACTAAATCAACTCTTACTATATCTTCATTTCTTCCCAAAGTAAATGTTTCTCTACCATTTATTATACTTTCATATATCTTATCTACAATTTCATCCTCTGCTTGCATATGAATAATTAAATTTACATTTAAAAGTTTATGAACATACATTGGCATTGTAGTCATTACATTTCTCTTAAATTTTTTTAAACTTTGATAATCTGAAAATATGCTCTCATAATCACCTTGTATTGATATATTCATTGGATAATACTCACCAGATTTTGCACCAATTATTTTATGAAACATACCAATTACAGTTGAATATGGTGGCAAAGGATATGTTTCTGAAACTTTAAATGCAAATGGTTTTTTATAGCAAGCAGATTCTTGAAAAAGTTTTAATTTTAAAATTTTCATTTAATCACATTTCCTTTTTACATATAATACTCAGATACTTTACTTTCTATATCTTCAAAAAATTCCTGTACTGTACCTACTTTGTTATTAACCATTTCATTTATTTTGTCTTCATTTGAAAATGTATTTTTTACAATACCTACTCTTGTATCATCTTTGATAAATTCCTCACCTAATTTTAAACTCATGGCATCTTTTAACATATCTACATCTAATTCAAATTTTTCTTTTTTATCGTTTAAGGCAATTCTTCCAAGGAAAAATGGGGAATTTAATGTATATATACCACCTATTACAAATACTGGACTTAAGTTTTCTTCTCTTCCTCTAATATTTCTATTTAAGACTTTTAATATTTCAAGTAATTGAATAACTCTATTTTTCTTTACTTCATTAGAAAGTTCTATATCAGAGTCTATTCCAACTTTAGATAAATCTATTGTTACTGTATAAGTATAATAGCTTAAATGTTGCTCAAGATTTGCAATGTTTGGATGTTCTTTAATTCTATCAGCCATTCCTTTGTTACTTAAAAATTCAATATCTGACTTATACTTTTCTAAAGATAGAGCATTACTTATTCTAACAACTGCACTACGTACATTTGCTCCACCATCTTTATCATCAGATTTTCCAATAGTTCTCATATATCCAAATAAATCCATTTCTTCAGAATCTTCTATTGTATATTTTTCTGAAAATTGAACCGTTTTTTTATCTTTATCTACTACCTGTAGATTCCAATTAAACATTTCATTTCCAAGTCTTGCAATATCATATCTTAAGGCTTGTCTTGAAGCAAATGTATATACATCTCCATTTCCTCTAGTTAATTTTTTTAATTCTGCTATATTTCCTATTCCTTCAGAGTAATTTAAACTTTGTGCTTTAAATATCATTGTTATAGTTAATCCACTTTTTTTATTCATGTTATATTTCCCCCTTTTTTTCAAATTTATTTGAAATTAATCCTGCAATAAAGCTATGCCCTATAGAATAAAAATCTATATCTGATTCATCTTTCATAGATTCTAAAAATATAGGTGATACATTTTTTTGAAGAATCATATGTAGTCTGATTACAACATCCATAAATTCTTGCCTATTACCTGATTTTAAACTATTTAACATTTTGTATTCTAATCCTTCTAATTTATTATTCAATCCTTTTTTCTTTAATTCTTCATGAATTTGTGTACCTATATCATACAAAACATTTAATTTTTTCCCTGAATCTATTATTCTTTTTTCCACATCCATTTCCCCTTTTTTTAATATTTTTAATATAATTCTTACCTTTGACACAATTAACAAGTTATATGAAAATTCTTCTTTTTTAATTACACTTTCCCTTAATCTGTTAAATATGCAAGATTTTAAATCTATATCTTTTAATATATTATCTGTAACTTGTAGCTTTAATTTCTTGTCTTTGATTTTTTCTATTGTTTTCTCTGCATACTCTACAAAAAATTTTGCTACATACTTTGGTATATTAAAGTATTTTACAGTGCTACTTTCCTTATACATTGCGTCAAATTCAACGACAAAGAAATTATCTATCTGCCATTTACTTATTTGTTTATTTTGACCTATAACATCTAGCATAAGTCCAACTAATGGACTTTCATTATCTTTTTGATTTTTACACCTATTTTCAAAATTTCTATTTTCTTTTAAAAGTCTACTTACACTTGTATCATAGTTTACAAAGCTCATAACATTTTTTTCTGTATATGTATATCCACCTTTATCATAGTTTTTTATTATCTTTTTTGTATTGCAAACTCCCGCTGGTGTACACATATATATAATTTTACAAATATCACAAACAGGTAGTTTTACATTTTGATTCCAAAAATAGTTTTGCATATTTTCACTAGATACAGCCAGTGGTAAAAACATTCCCTCGCTATAATTTGATGTAAAGTGACTTGAAGAAGAACATATAGTACAATTATCATGTACAATACTTTTTATATATTCTTTTACATCTTCTAAGCTACCTGTTTTTATAATAATTTTTTGAATTTTTTTATATACTTTTTCAAAGTCCTCTGTAATCTTTTTACCATAAATACTAGTATTTAAATCTTCTATGTGGGATTCTATTTCTTCTATTGTATATTTATTTTTTAGTATATCATTTATATAATCTAACTCTACAATATTACTTACATAATCTTTATACATTATATTTTTTTGTTCTTCGTAAGTTTTTTTATTAAAACTTACATTAAGAAAACTTTGTTGGCCAAAAAATCTATCACTTAAAGCTTTTTTAAATGAATTAAGCGTTAATTTATTATTTATCTCCTTTTTTGCTAGAATACTATACACTGCTTCATTTATCTTAAGTAAGTGCACTATTTTATTTTCATCAATTTTACTATCAACATCATTATATACTGCTAATAACTCATTACATGTTTCTTTGTCAAATTTTTTTATCTTATCTATTTGAGTTTTTATAATATCTTTTATATATTTTTCTAATGTTTTAATCCTGCTTTTCTGTTCCTTTTCTTTATCGGGGTTATTTTCTATTATATTTAAACATTTACTTATTCCTTTAATATTTTCTTCAATTCTCATCTTTGTTTTTTTAGCAATATCATATTTTTGCATAAAATACTTAAAATAGCACTCATGAAAGTCATATATTATTTTGGTGTCAAATTCAATATAATTTTTGTTTGTTATAACAAAATCTTTGTTTGAATTTTCAAGTATGTTTATAAATCCTACAATACCTGCGTTATATGCCCAATCTTCTAGATAAATACGTTCTATCATATTTTTCCTCCTATATTATCTGAAACATACCAAAACCACTTGATCTTTTACTACCAATTCCTGATTTATACAAATATTCAAGTAATTCTTCTTTTCCATGTAACATATATATTCCAAGTGAACATTCAATTTGTTTTTCATAAAATTTCACTACAGTTTTTTTAGGTAAAATCGGAATTAAATTAAAATCATCTAATATATCACTACTAAAATTACATTTCTTTATTTGCTCATTTATATTGATTTTCAATTTTTCTAAAAACTGGTCACTTGAAAAAGAATGATAATAATCTTTTCTAGCTTCCCTGTCACGATCTCTTACAACAAGTGGTGATAGAAATTTAATTTTTATACTTTCTGTTATAATCTTTCTTTCTGGCATTAAGCATATTTTTTTAAGTATCATATGATTATTATTTAATTGGAATTTTTTGTTTACAAAATTATTAAAAGAATTGTATAATACAACTGCAAGGTTATAATCTGATGTTGAGATGTTTAGTTCAAACTTTTTTTCTTTTACTAAAATTATATCTTTATTAAAAGAAGCCCCATTAAAAAACACAGAAAAAGTAAATGGCTTTATATTGTTATCCTTATATAACGTTTCAAAGTATTTTTTGTCATACTCTGTTAAAGATAGTTTTATATAGCTTAGTATACACCTGTGATAATCTAATGGAACTTCTTCTTTTTCCAATTCGAAATATAATTTGTATCTCATTTATTCACCTTCTTTAATGTATAAAATTATATCAAGCAGAAAGTGAAAATAATGTCGAATATTGTAGACTAATGTAAAAATATATATTTTTTTGCTCTTGTTTAAATAACAATTAAAAGTACTATATTTTTTATTATAATATTTGATTTTTTTAAAGTTTAGAATTTGTTATATAGTTTCAAATTGAAATATGTACATAATTGTTACATCTAATGAAGTAAAAAAATAAACACTATATTATCTCTAATATACTGTCTATTTAAATATTATACAAAATTAACTCATGATTTTATTATATAAAATTTTTATACTGTTGTTTAACATATCTATATATGATGAATTTTGTTCTAATGACCTTCGGGTTATGAGCGCCGGCAAAGGCACTTTTGAAGATTTATGAAAACTTAGATTTTGGTTGGTATTTAGCCATTTATAGAAGATTTACTTTGTTGAACATTTATGCAATTTTAGGATGTTTTTAGAAGCAATTCTTCCCAAAATTTTCCCAGCTTTGTATGGTAAAAAAATACAGTAATCTTCTATAAAATTAAGAATTATTTTGGAGGTTTTAGTATGAAAAATTTAAGATATGTTAATGATGATATTTTAAAAGAGTGGTTATTGTTTAGAGAGGAAGAAATTTCTTCTCTATCTTGCGATGATGATAAAAAGCATTGGATTTATTTTGATGAAATAGCTGAAAATATTTTAAGAAATGTTCCTGAACAGAATAAAAAGTATGTTAAGAAACAACTTGATCTTCTTGATGAGAATTTTATGGATTATATTTTCTATTGGAATGAAAAATATTATAGGAATGGTTTTGTTGATGGGGTACAGATAATTATGGGGTGTTTTGAAGAATAAATAAAAGACTGAAATGATTTCAGCCTTTTATTTATTCAAATTTAATTTCTTCTTCAGCAATATTATACAACTCTATTTTACTCTCTATATCAACCTTTGTAACTAGCCAACCTTTGAATGAACATTGCCTTATAAATTCTTCATATCTATTTATTCCATTTATTTCTTTTAATGTTATTACAACACCGAATTTTATTCCTTTTCCATCACTTTTTCCCAAACGATCTTTTGACTTAACGCTTAATCCCCATGATGGATTTTCATAATTTTTCTTTGGACGAGCATTGTTTTTATATTCCTCTACAATATGTTTTGTATTATCCCATTTCCTATTATATTTACGAGCATCTTCCTCCCAGACTCTTCCCTCTTCATCAGATTGCTTATTATTATTAATAGTCTTAATGACTATGTTTCCATTTTTATTTTGCATTACCCTACCAAAGTACAGATCTAATTCTGTGTTAGTGTAATCTACTCCTTGATTTCTAGTACATTTAGGAAAATAACATAGTGTAGCTTTAGCAATATACGGACACTTTTCCTTATCTATTGGTACAGGAATTCCATATGTATAAGTATCATAATCATTTGATATTCCTTCTATATAAAATTTAATTTCGTCTTTTGGTGCATTTATTATATCTTCTATTCTTACAGGAACGTTCCCGAAACCATAATATTCTGCTTTTACATCGTCTATTTTATTCCATCCAGTAGCCGAATCAATAATTAACGCTTTGGCTATTTCTCTTGATAATCCTAATTTATATATTAAATATCCTAATTTTCTTGAAATCCATGGAGCTGCTATAGAGGTTCCAACTGCCATGTGTTGTCCAGTTCCTATGCAAGTTCTCATTTCTTCACCATCATCTCCACCATAATAACATATATCAGGTTTATTAAAAAAAGATAATACTTTTCCTCTTCTTGAATAAGAAGCCTTTTCTCCATTTCTTTTTATTGAATTAACTACAAGTGAATTTATGGAATCCGCTGGTGCTCCTATTTTATCCTGATTTAATTTGCTTTTATTTGTTCCAGCTACCACAAAAATTATATCATACTTATTCTCTAACATATCTAATAAAGCTGCCTCTTGTGATATAAAATTTTCATCTATCTCTAATTCAGAACCTAATGAAAGATTCCAAACTTTAATATCCAAATTATTTTCAACTATCTCCTTAATTCTTCTCATAATTGAAAATGTACTATTTTTTCCGTGATGTGCAATACAGAAGTGTCTAACTTTAAACCTTCCACATCCATCATCATACTTAGGATTACTTGATGGTCCATCTACAATAATTGAATCAATCGCTGTTCCATGCTCTCTATCTTTTAGTGTAATCTCAACTTGATCATCTAAATATTGCTCATAGTATTCAACCCAATCTTTAAAATATACCCTATTATCAAATGCTGTATCAAGTACACCTATAACAGGCTCATTTCCAGGTTTAGGAAAATTAGCAACATTATCTGCAACTGATTTTTCTTCAATAATATTACAATCTTCATTTTCAGGTAATTTATAATCAGAAATATCTTCAACTATCATCGATATTAAATATGGTGCTTCCTTTACTAAAATCGATAACGCTTCCTTATATAAAATAACTGTATTTTGATCTAAAACACTGAACTCTTTCCACTTTATCCCTAAATTACTTAATATACTTTTAGTATCTTCACCAACTTCATATAGTGTTATTGCTTGTGACTCATCTATTGTTTTTTCATATTTAGGATATGTTAATCTTTTTACTATTGAACAATCAACCATAACTTCCATAAAAGTACTTTTTGAAATACCATATTTTGAAAATTCAATTTCTTTAATCATATCTTCATCATTATTATCAAATTTATTATTAAAGTTGTCTTCTAAGACCTTGATACACTTTTTTATTTTATTAATGTTATATTCTAAATTATCAAAAGGAATATAATATGTAATTATATGAATTTTTCTTCCATCACTTATTTCATATTTAGCACCTTTTATACAATTTATAACATCATCTTTTGAATTTTTAAACAAAATAGTTTTTATTCTTTTACTTTTTGGAACTATTCTATTATATTCTACATTTACAAGTATACCTTTTATAAGTTCTTTATCTTTCCAATATTCATCCAAAGCTCTTAAGTCATTATTTATATCTTCAAGTTTTTGTTTCTCTACAATAGTATTAGTAGGCAGTTTACTGCCTCCACCCTTTGAAGGATTCCTTCTAGGTGTCAATTTTCCTCTCAATTGAATTAAACTATTCATTATTTAACCCCCTTGATATAGTACTTTTAGGTATACCTGTTAAATTTTCTATTTCCCTAACTGTAAATTTTTGTTCTTGTAATGTTTTGATATTCTCTTTAACCTTTATATTTGTAGCAGTTTCGTATAATCTTGCTAAATAATCATATGGATTGTTTGCATCGCTAAATGCTAAAGAACTTCTTATAAAGTTTTTCAAATCACCTGGGTATGGTATAGGCTCTAAAATGCTAATTATCTTTTTAAACAGTTTAATATCCTTAGCAACATTAGGAAATTTTTCAATATATTCACTTAATATTGCAACAGCGACTTCAATTAAATCTTCATTAGAATATCTATTAAAATTAATTATTTTATCAAAACGTCTTATAAGAGCTTTATCAAAAGATTTATACAAATTAGTAGTAGCGATAAATATTATTTTATCGTTTAATTTATCCAATTCCTTTAAAAGAGTAGACGTTGCTCTTCCCATTTCTCGTAAATCATTATTATTCATTCTATCCAAGGCAAGTGCATCAATTTCATCAAAAAGTATAATAACTTTTTCAGGATGAGTTAAATCATTTATCTCATCAAATACAGCAGATATATTCTTTGAAGTTTGCCCTAATTTACTATCTATGATCACATCAAATTCTGCTTGATATAACTCTCTCCCTAAAATTCTTGCAATATGTTTTGCAGTCTCTGTTTTTCCTGTTCCAGGAGCGCCTTCAAATAAAAATTTATTAACCCCTATTTCTTTGCTAATAGCATTGACTATTCCTAGCACATCATCTTTTATTTCAACTGGTAAAGGCAATGATGAATTACTTGGTTCTACTCTGGTAAAAAAACTCAAATTTTCATTATATGTTTGTGGCACAAAAGTATTTACGTCTGATAATAAAGCCATTATATACTCTGCTAATTGATAATCTCCACTTTGATCAAATTCTTTAGCTATTTCATATGCTTCATTCCTAAAACTAGAATCATTATTTTCAATATAATATTTAATCAAATTCAATACATTTTTCTTTTTCATATTTCTCACCATATATATTATACTTTTATTTTATTTTTTTGTCAACGCACTGGGACAAAAAAATTTTTTTTGGAACAATATTGACTTTTTATTGTTTTGCTGTTATAATTCATTTAGCTTTAAAAAGCAATAAACATCTCAAGCGTCGCACAACAACTTGAAATGTTTATCAACAAATTACTCCTAGTAAAGTATTGTTGCAATTATTATAACATTTTTGGTTGCTATAAGTCAATTCTTTGAGATAGAAAGGAGGAATCTTTATGGTTTACATGATTTCATATGACTTACATTCACCAACTAACAATAGGGATGATGTAGAAAACGACATAAAGTCTTTTGGTACATGGTGTAAATATTTGACAACCACATTCCTTATATCAACATCTAGTTCACTAGAAACTGTTAATAACAAGTGTGTTTCTCATTTAGACGGTAACGACCGAATGATAATATGTAAAGTAGAAAAACCTATTAAAGGCTGGTTATCACAAAAGCAATGGGATTGGATCAACGAAAACTTATAATATAAGAAGTCACTTATAAGTGACTTCTTATTCATATCTATATTCTTCACTTTCTTCTGCAACACTCAAGTTTGTACAATGTTCTTCTTCATCAATCGAGTAAGTAATTCCATTACATCTATTTATTCTACTTTTTAAATACTCTGCTAATGGCTTGTCTTCACAATAGATGTAGCATCCTTTTTGTCCTCTAGTCATAAGAGTTCTATATGTATTTTTTATAATTTCATCAGCTAGCTTTAATGCTTTTTCAGGATTTTCTTTGTACATTTTCTTAATTCCTTTTAATGAATTATCTGTACTTGCTCTTTCTGTATAGTCGGTAATAATTTTACCATTTTCATATCTTAAATCTTTACCAATTATTACTCCTGCATAATCGAATTCTAATCCTTGAGATGTATGTATGCATCCTACTTCATTTACAGATTCAGGATCAATTGCCCAAGTCGAACTGCTTCCTAAATTCCAACTCATTTCAAAGTTATATTCTGGTATAACTATATCGTGAACCTTCGTATCATTTTTACCTTCCTTAATCCAATTCCAACAATACCCTGCCAATAATCTTGCTTTATTATTTATTTTATTTAATTCAAATATTTTATTTTTAACATCATTAGGGTTATCCATTATTTGAATATCGTAATCAATATCAAATCCATCATTATTAGCTGTTTGTCTTATTTCTAGCACATCATCTAACCATGCCAAATATCCATCTGAACCATTACATCTAAATTGAGATTCAAGCTCTAATATTTTTCTTTCTTCTCCTACTATTCCGAATTCATCTAAATATTTCTCAATTTCGGCAACTGAACCTATATCATAAATATCTATTCTTTGTGTTTCATCAATAAAGAAAACTGAAAACTTGGCTGCATTTATAATTTCTTTTATTTGATTTTCTCCTTGATTCTTAAACATACCTGATTTTGCATTTAACCTATGTGCTTCATCTGCTAAAATTACTCCCACATCATCTTTTTTAGCTTCAGTATATATTCCTGAACCTTTAAACATATTATCTATTTTAGATATCTTTTCTGTTCCTTTTAATTTAGCTTTAAATACTGCTCTTGGCGCAGCATTTTTAGTTACATAGTGACATACCATTTCATATGGCTTATTTGTTAAATCTGATAGTAGATTTATTGCTAAGACTGTTTTTCCTGTACCTGGTCCACCTTTAACAATTAAACATCTCTTTTTACCATCTTCATTAGATTTCTTTGCCATTTCCATCGCTGTTTCATATACTACTTTTTGATTATCTAATAATATAAATTCTTTATTTTGTTTTACCATTCCTGCTATACAATCTTGTAATGATTTAGAAGGTTTTATTTTTCCGTTTTCAATTAAATATAATGTTTCCTTGTTATCACCTTCTGTAACATACTTTTTAATGAATTCTCTTAATTTGAGAGCATCGCCACTAATAAATACAGGAGCTTTTTCAATATAACCTTTATATTTGTCTGATAATATAGTTTGGGGGTCAACATTTTCATAGTTATGTAAATATGCACATGGTAATAATTTTACATTATCTCTTTGAACATTTTCATTAAAATCTTCAATATAAGCTGCATATGACCATGCTTGATAAGATGGATGAGCAACCTCTCTCATTGCACCACCTGTAAAAGTTCTAACAATACCATCTTGACCTTCAACAATTTCAGCCTCTGTCCATTGTTTTAACTCAACTATAATTGCAATGTTTCTCCCTTCTTTATCTCTTCCAGTTATAATAAAGTCTATTCTTTTAGAAGTATATGGAATTTTAAATTCTATTGCTATCCCGCTATTATTTGGAATACTAACATCATTTAAAACATTATTCATATACATCATAGAATTCTTCCAAGCTTCTTTTTCTCTTGGATTAACATTTTGTCCTACTCTTAATCTATATAATTGTTCTATCCTACTAGCTATTTGATTATTTATTACATCATTAATAAATATTTCTTTTGTCGCTTCATATACTATCATAATAATTTGCCCCCATTAATTATTATTAATATTCTTTTCAGCTATTTCTCTAGCTGTTTTTATCATCAATTTTGCATTTTATTTTTCATTTTTATCAATTACACTAAATTCGATAATGGAAGTTGCAAAGTCTTCTAATTCATCAAATCTAGTATATTCCCCATTTGCAATTTTCGTAAAAATTTCTATTAGTTTATTTTCTACTTCCACTTTTTACTCCTTATAATTTATTATATTTTGTACTTACACCTTTTGCTTTTTCTACTGGATATTTTTTTGCTGATACATCCATTTTATCTAAAACAATTTGTTTAGGATCAACGCCTATTTGGTGACATAAAAGAATACAATAATTCATAACATCTGCAATTTCATATTTTAATTCTTCTTTATTATAATTATTATTCCATTGAAAACATTCTAGTAATTCTCCCGCCTCAATAGATATTGACTTGGCTAAGTTTTCTGGTGTATTAAATTGTAACCAATCTCTATCTTCTGCAAATTTCACTATTTTTTCTTCTAACTCTTTCATTGCATTTCTCCCCTAAAAAATATTTACTTGTATTCTATCATAAATTTACTATTTTTTCCACAATTTGCAAATATTCTGTCGGATTTTATTTTCTCCCGTCTTGGGTTTGGGATTATACCATTACCAAAAAAGGAGCGTAAAATACGCTCCCTTAACTTTATACTTAAATATTAAAACTTACCTATACTTCTCAATAAGTTCCACAATTTCCTCTTTATCCCTAAATCCAACCTGTCTTTCCACAATTTTGCCATCTTTATATATACAAATAGTTGGAATAGTATCAATATCTAACTTCTTGGCAAGATCGTTATTTTCATCAACATCTACTTTGTATATATCATAACCTGCTCTACTATTTGCAATATCTTCTAAAACCGGTGCAAGCATCATACAAGGTCCACACCAAGTAGCATAGAAATCAACTAAACATACTCCTTTGCTTTTTATAACGTTTTCATCAAATTCATTTTCGTTTATATGTTTTAACATTTTTCCTCCTATCTAAATGTTATCATATGATTCTTCCATTTTCTCCATATTCTAACATATTTTTATACGGAAAAGTAGCAAGAGCTCCATATTCCCATATATATATATTATTATATCCCAAATTATTTAAAATCTGTATAGCTGTTTTACTTCTAGCGCCACTTGAACAATATACCATTAAAGGTTTATCTTGCTCAACTTGAAGTATTTTTTGCTCTATCTCATTTACCGGAATATTAATAGCATTTTTTATATGCATAAGATCATATTCATTTGAAGTTCTAACATCCATAAGTAAAACTGTATTTTTCTCAATCATATCCTTTGCTTGGTCAAAAGGAATTAGTTTGTAATTCATAGAGCTCCTATATCTATTTCCTTGATAGCCCCTACTTCTATTTGTATTATTCCCCATTCCAAGAAAACTTTGCATAAAATTTCGTATATTATCAAACATAAGCTATACCCTCTTTCTTTTATAGTATAGCTTATGCATATATTTTATTAATTATGATATTTAAATGTCACATATTCTATTTTACTTTATGAAACATCTTTGCAAGTATAACTTTTACAAATTCAAAAATAATCACACAATCAATAGATGCGACTATTATCATGATATAAACATGATTTGGCATTAAAGGAATTTTAAGCCAACTTGCTGTAACAGGATTTGATATTACAAGTACTTGTAATATCAAAGTACAGATTACACATAGTACCATAACCATATTTGAGAACAATCCAATTTTAAACACTGGTCTTTTATCTGATCTACAAACATAGGCAAATAACACTTCAATAATGGATAGTGAAGTAAACACAGCTGCACTTGCCATTTGTGCACCATAACTTGCTTCAACAAAGAAGTAAATTAAAAACATAACTATTGTTTTTATAATACCAGGAATTAAAATTCTTAAAGTTAAAAATGGTGTAAAGAATTTTTCACTTGCACTTCTTGGTTTTTGTCTCATTATATTTTTTTCTTCTTTTTCAAATCCAAGTGCTATTGCAGGAATTGTATCAGTGACTAAATTAATCCATAATAAATGAATAGGCAAAAGAATTGTTCTATTAACCAATGTTGCTAAAAATATAATAAGTACTTCGGCTAAATTTGAAGCAAGTAAATATACAATAACATTTTGAATATTAGCATATATCCTTCTTCCCTCTTTAATAGCAACAACAATAGTTGCAAAATTATCGTCTGCTAAAATCATGCTTGACACACTTTTAGAAACTTCAGTACCTGTTATTCCCATTCCAACACCTATATCTGCTCCTTTTAGTGCTGGCGCATCATTTACTCCATCTCCAGTCATTGCAACTGTTTTTCCACGTTTTTTCCATGCTTTTACAATACGTATTTTATTCTCTGGTGATACTCTTGCATATACTCTTATTTTATCTACTCTTTTGTATAACTCTTTATCGCTCATAGCATCTAGTTCTGTTCCTGTAACTGCTTCATATCCATCTTTTAAAATTCCAAGTTCTTTTGCTATTGCCATTGCTGTATCCTTGTTATCACCTGTTATCATAACTGGAACCATACCAGCATTAAAGCATCTCTCAACTGCTCTTTTAGCTTCCTTTCTTGGAGGATCAATCATTCCAACAAGTCCAGCAAATACAAGATTTTTTTCACTTTTATCAATAGTCTGTTCTTTTCTTTCCATTTTATATGCACATGCAAGAACTCTTAAGGCACATTTTGCCATTTCTAAATTATTTTGCATAATTTTATTTTTAGTACTTAAGTCTAATTTTTCTATTTTACCATTTATAAGTATCCTATCACAATTATTTAATATAGATTCAATGGCCCCTTTTGTACAAACCATATACTCATTTTCAAACTCATTTACTGTAGTCATCATTTTTCTTGTTGAGTCAAAAGGAAGTTCATCTACTCGTTTATATTTTGTATCCATTTCCTCTTTGTTGTATCCTATATGATGTCCAAATTCAATTAAGGCTGCCTCAGTAGGATCACCTAGAAGAACTTTCTTTCCGCTATCTTCTCCAAATTTAATATCGTTACATAGCATACTTATATTAACTAAAGTGTTTAAATCACTCTCATTAAAAGTTCCACGTTTTTTTAACTCATTATTACTTTTTATATCAGTAACATCAATTAAGTTATTATCAATGTATATTTTTCTTAAAGTCATTTTATTTTGGGTAAGTGTTCCTGTTTTATCTGAACAAATAACCTCAGTTGAGCCTAATGCTTCAACAGATGATAATTTTCTAATAATAGCTTTCTCTTTTGCCATTTTTTGTACACCAATAGCCAGTGTTATTGTTATAACTGCTGAAAGCCCTTCAGGAATTGCTGCTACTGCAAGAGATATTGCAAGCATAAATACATCAAGTATAGGATTACCTTCTAGATATCCCACAACAAACATTATAACTGCTATAACTACAACTAAAATACTTAATATTTTACTTAATTCATTCATCTTCTTTTGTAAAGGAGTAATTTCTGCTTTTTGCGATGAAATAGCCTGCGCTATTTTTCCAAGTTCCGTATTCATACCAGTAGCTACTACTACTGCTTCCCCTCTTCCATATACTACACTACTTCCTGAATATAGCATATTCGTTCTATCAGCAAGTGCTACTTTAGAGTTAGATGTAATTTTTTCTTCCTTTTTATCAACTGCAACGGATTCTCCTGTAAGTGCAGATTCTTCTACTCTTAAACTATGGTTTACAATTATCCTCATATCTGCTGGTACGTAATCCCCTGCTTCAATTAGTACAACATCACCAATTACCAATTCTTCAGTTTTTACACTTAAAACTTTACCGTCTCTTTTAACTTTTATATATGGAAGAGACATATTTTTAAGTGCTTCTATTGCCTTTTCTGCTTTACTTTCTTGAATTACACCAAGAAGAGCATTTAAAAAAACAACAAAGAGAATTATAATTGTATCAGTAAAAGGTTCTCCAGTCTTACTTGAAACTACTGCTGATAAAATTGCTGCTATTATAAGTATAATAAGCATAACATTTTTAAACTGGTCAATAAACCTTGAAAGAAAGCTCTTTTTCTTAGTTTCTTTTAATTTGTTATATCCATATTTAGATAAACGTGCTTTAGCTTCTTTTTCTGTAATTCCATCATTTAAAGACTTAAGATCTTTTAGTACTTCATCTGATGACATATTATAATACTCTTTGTTCATAAAATATTTCACCCCAACATATTTATTATTTTTTTATTTCTTTTGTTTTATTATCACTCTTTAAAAAATATGCAATCATTATTCCTACTGCAATCATTACCATAGCCATATATATGTATGCTCCAATTTTAGGTATTTTACAAATTAAATTAAGTGATAAAAATGTAAAGAAAACACCTACAAGTTCTAAAGATAATTTTTCTGCCTTAATATATTTTTTATTTGTATATTCAAATATTGTACATCCTATTACATAAACAGACAACATTACAAATACTATTAAAAATGCCATATATACAACAGCCACAGGTATTGTTATCATATGTAATCCAAGAACACTAAGTAAAATTAAAAGTACAAATAGTGCTGGGAAAGCAAGTATTGATATTGCACCACTTAATACTACAAATAAAGTGTTATTTTTAGCCTTATCAAGCATTTTTTCATAGACTTTTCCTTTAGTTATTTTTTTAACTATTACATATAAAAGTGTAAATCCAAGTGACGATATAACTGCTTTTAAAAGAATATTTCCAAAAGATTTTGATACATTTTTTACTTCTTTTACATTTACAGTAGCATTAGGATACTTATCTTTTATATTTAATTCTTTATTATATGTGTTAACAAATAAATTTCCTTTAACATTGTCATTTCCTAAAATATCAAGTGTATTAATTTCACATCTTAAATCTTCTTCAATACTACCTGATACATTTAAGCTATTTGCTGAAATGACAGCACTTTTACTTATTTTTCCTTTAATATTTACATCTTTAGCCACAATAATTACATCATCGCCTATTGTTGCATTTTCATCAACTGTAACAGTACCACCTGCAAATATTAAAGCATTTTTTTCAATATTAGAATTTATTACAACATCATTTGCTGATAATACAAGTGCATACTCTAAATTTGCATTTATCCTTACACTATCTGATGATATTAAAAATTGTAAACTTTTTAAAGGTTCATTTACATCTATTGTACTAGCTGAAGATAAAACTCCAATATTATCAATCGATTTATCAACGACAATTCTTCCTGCCGCATTTCTTAAATAAGGTAAATATATATTTGAATCTTCGCTACTAGTTTTATAGTCCCCATTTGTTCCTTTAATATCAAATATACTATTTACAGTTGCAACTCTTGTTTGTTCAGTATTTTCTTCATTGCTATTTTCATTTGCTGCAAATATTTTACCATTCATACTAAATATAGCAACAACAGAAAATATTGCAATTAAAAAAATTGATATTTTTTTTATTTTCACACTATTTTTCATAAAATCACTCTCACTTTCAAAGTAACTTTATTATAGAATAAATTAGTAAAAAAATCAAGTATTTAAAACCTTCTTTACATTATATGTACAAGCAAATAAAATATGAAATTATTAAAATTAAAAATATTACAAAAATGCCTAGAAAAAAATTTTTCTAGGCATAGTACTTAAACATTATTTAAAAATTCTAACATAAGATATCTGTCATCACTATTCAAAATCTCAACAAGTTCAGACATTCCATATTTGCCTTTTTTAAAAAGCTCATACACCAAATTTTTCAAACCATTTTTTACACAAATAAGCAATGTTTTACTACTTGGTGCCGAATAATTTAGTAAAATTTTAATCATGACTGTATCTTCATATTCAATACAATCTAAAATAGCATTACTTACATCTATTTTTGGATTATTTACCAATATTTTAGGCAATACTTCTATATATGACTTAGATACCAAAAGTTCAAACATCCTTTGTGCTCTGTTTTTATCATCTATCTTTTGATATATTTCAAAAACGACGTTTTCATAACTGGTTGTAACATCCTGAAGTATAAACTCATAGATTTTATCTACATTATCATTTGATAATAACACATCAAAAGACTTAAGTATAACTTTTGCTATACTCTCACAATTAATCTGCCCTTCACAATCATTAGACAATGCATACATCAAAATCTGATTATTATTATATGATACATCAAAATTAGTAAGCTCTACAATTTTTCCAAATACTTTATCTGGATTTTTTGCAAAACATGACCAACAAAGTGCCTCAACAATTTCACTTTCCTTCAATTTGAACCGTTTTAACATATAGTCGATGACTGTAATAAAGCCATTTTCAGATGCTTTATATACAATATCATGTACTTCATCTTGCGATAGTTCAGAATTTTTTAAAATTGTAAGCAAGTCTTTTTCTTCAACTACTTCATCAAATTTACAAAAATTCTCTAAACATTCTAACATTATAAATTCCCCTTTTTTAATATTAATTTCTAAAGAAAAAGGTAATTTAATAAAATTGCCTTTATATTTTGACGTTCTTATAGTTTAACACTTTATGTTAATTTTGTCAACCTTTAAGGAGTAAATCGACATTTTTAGACAAAAAATTAATTGATACTCATATTTATACCACCTGATATTAAATCAGAAACAATTTGTATGACATCGTCAATTTCTTTTGGAGTTACTATAAAATTATCTGTATCTAATACATTTGCAATCATATTATATTTATTATCATCATTAAATATAGTTATTACTTTTTCAATTTGTTCTTTATTTACACTATTATCTCCATTTTCAATCTTTTGTTTTGTGACCTCTACCATTTTATCAATTGCTTCACTTGTAATTGTTGCCATATCAACAACTGTTGGAACGCCAATTGCAATAACTGGAACATTAAGGGTATTTTGATTTATTCCCTCCCTTTTATTTCTAACACCAGCCCCTGGAGTTATGCCTGTATTACTAAGTTGTATTGTAGTTCCAAGTCTATTAATGCTACTAGATGCCAAACTATCTATTGCAATTACAATATCTGGTTTTACCTCATTACATACAGATGTAATAATTTCTGATGTTTCAATTCCAGTTGTTCCAAGCACTCCTGGAGATAACGCACTTACGCTCCTTGTATCTGGTTCAACCAAATCTTTTGCAAAATTTATTAAATGTCTTGTTATATCCACAGTTTGCACAACTTTTGGTCCCAATGAATCAGGAGTAACATATATATTTCCAAGTCCTACTACAAGGATTGATTTTGTTTTATCTTCTCCAATTAAATTTTTTATCTCATTAGAAAGTGTATTTATAATTTTATTTTTATCTTTCTCTTCTAAATATTTTATATCTTTAATTTCCATTGTAATATACTTTCCAATTTCTTTTGAAAGTGCTGTTGCACCATTTTCATTTAAGACATCTACTGTTGTTGTTGTAACTATTTCGTCATTTTTACTTTCCACTTTTACTCCATCAATTTCTGTTAAATTATTTACTCTTTTATATGTATCTACTCTTTCATCAGCCATATCAGTTTTAAAGTTTATATACTTATCACTCATAAAAAACACCTCTTTTTATATTATTTCATAAAAAGAGATGTTTTATAACTTAAATTAATACTTTACATTTATATATATTTACATAGTACAAATTATTTTTTTTAGTCCAATTTCAAAATCCATTTCACCATTTTTTGTCTTTTCATCGTATTCATCAAACATATACATAATATTTTTTAACTCATCTAAAGTGTACTTACTACAAGTCGAACTTAAAAGTTTAAATGTATATGGATGAATTCCAAGATAGGAAGCTATATCTTGTGCATTTTTACTTTTTAAATATTTTATCATATACATTTGCTTTACTTGCTTATATAACATGATATATACCTTAATTATTGATTCTTTTTGAGCCAAAATATTATCTAATAATTTTATTCCTTCTTCTTTTTCTTTATTTACAATTTTATTTAAAACATCAAATATTTTTGCATTTAAAGTTTTAGAGCATATTTTATCTATTATTTCCTTGGTTATATTATCACCTGGTTCTAAATATATAACCAGCTTTTTTATCTCATTTATATTATTGTTTTTATCTAAACCACATACTTCAACGAAATAATCTGCTACATCAAAAGTTAAATTTAATTTATACCTTTTTAAAAGATCATAAACATAAGTTGTCATAGCCCTTCTATCTAGAGTTTTAAATTCACATACTTCTGCAATTTTTGATATACTTTTATACGAAGTAAGCCTTTTATCTACACTTTCCTCAATAATTACAACAACTACATCCTCATCAATATTTTCTAAAAGCTTTGCATCAAATTTTAAATTTGTATTTTTTATAACAACAAGTTTATGACTACCAAAAAAAGTAACCTCTGATAATATATTTCCAAGTTCATCTATATTATCTTTTGTAATATAAAATAAATTAACACCATTTTCTAACTTATCAAATTGTTTTTTTATACTACTCAATTTTTTTTCTAAATCATATTTTTCTTCACCATACAAAAGGTATATGTTACTATTTTTTTTCAAAAGCTCACCTACTTTATTTTTTCTATATATTCAGTTACATCAGAAATTGCAATTTGTGCAAGTTTGGTATATCTCTCTTTTTTATCTTTTATTTTTACATCTAGAGGTTTTAATATTCCAAAATTTGCATTCATTGGTTGAAAATGTTTATTCTCTGTAGATATGTATTTTGCTAGACTTCCAAGCATAGTTGTATCTGGAAATTCTGCACATGTTCCTTTTATTTTATTTAATATATTATATGCCACCATCATACCTGAAGCTGCAGATTCAACATATCCCTCAACCCCTGATATTTGTCCTGCAAAATATATATTACTATTTTCTTTCATACAAAATTTATTATCAAGTATTTTACTTGAATTTATATAACTATTTTTATGCATTACACCATATCTTTCAAAAGTAGCATTTTGAAGTCCTGGTATCATTCCAAATACTCTTTTTTGCTCACCAAATTTAAGGCTAGTTTGAAATCCAACCAAATTATACATAGTGTTTTCCTTGTTCTCACTTCTTAATTGTACAACAGCATATGGCTTTTCTTCTGTATTAGGATTTTGCAGACCAACTGGTTTTAAAGGTCCAAATACTAAGGTCTTTTCTCCTCTTTTAGCCATTTGTTCTATAGGCATACATCCTTCAAATAGCACCAATTTATCAAAATCATGACGTGGTGCCTCCTCTGCAGTTATTAAGGCATTATAGAAAGAGAAATATTCATCTTTAGTCATTGGAAGATTTAGATAATCACCTTCCCCAATTTTTCCATATCTATTCATTCTGTACGCAATATTCATATCAATACTATCTGCTGATACAATAGGAGCTTCTGCATCATAAAAATATAATTTTTCTTCTCCTACTAATTTACTTATATTTTCAAGCAATGGCTTTGAAGTAAGTGGTCCTGTAGCTATAACGGTAATACCTTCTAGTTTTTCCACATCATCCACTTCTTCATATATTATTTCTATGTTATTATCATTTTTTATTTTATCAGTTATATATTCAGCAAACTTTTCCCTATCTACAGCTAGAGCTTGCCCTGCCTCAACTCTTGTTTTATGTGCTGCCTCAACAAATATGCTTCCAAGCATTTGCATTTCTTTTTTCAAAAGTCCACATGCATTAGTAATTTCATCTGATTTTAAAGAATTACTACACACAAGTTCTGCAAAATTATCACTTTTATGTGCCTCTGTTTTTTTTATAGGTTTCATTTCATACAATTTAACTTTTATACCATTTTTAGCTAATATCCAAGCACATTCACATCCTGCAAGTCCTGCTCCTATTACATTTACGTATTCTATTTTTTCCACAATATTACCTCACTTAATTATAATATATTCTATCATAAAATTGTGGTATTTTCTACACATAAAAGAAAAATAGAGGAGAAAAATTTTCTCCCCTATTAAAAAATTAATCTAAGTGTTCTAAACAAAACTTTGCTTCCGTAATCAGTTCAACATCTTCGGATTCATTTATGATTTTTTCAAGGTATTTTCTTTCCCTAATTTTTGAGATAAAAAATAACCTTATTTTGAAGTTATAATTATCTGAAGTGATAATTTCATAAAGATCTTTATCTTCAAATTGTTCAGATAATTTATAAAGATAAGCAGTTCTTTCATATATAGCCTTCTCCTTTAAAAGCTCTTTTAAGAATTTTTTATCTTCAATTTTTCCAATAGATTTCATTCTTACCAAATCTCTGCCATGTACATATTCTCCCAAAACGATTTTTTTCAAAAAATCTTCATTATGAATTTTTTCAAGAGCTTTTAATTTCACTATAGTATTATTGCTCCTAAAAAAAATTTCATAAATGGTTTCTGAATCATCTTTTAGAGAATCAATCATACCCATAATAATCTCCTGTAAAATTTCCTCACGTGCAAGATATAAAATTTCAAGACAATTTTCTTCTGTAATTAGTGCCATATTTCTTCCACATGTATTCAAAGCTTCTTTTACATCTTTAGTCATAATTTTTTCCTCCAGTAATTAATTATTTTTTTCGTTTAACTTTGATAAAATTTTCTCCTGTATTTTTGTATTTTTCCAAATAGCTTCTGTTTGCTCTTTTAGGCACTTCTGTGTTTCTTTTAATTCAAAACAAACTTCTCTTATTTTTGAAATTAGTACAAAATACTGATCAGATGTCATCAATTTTCCTCCTACCTAAATATTTATTTGGCAAAAAAATTTATACCACAAATATATTATATCATAATTTAACTCAAAACGCAATGATTATGTAATCTTGTTTGCTTTTAATATAAAAAAGTAGTAGAAATTTTAATTCTACTACTAATCATTTATTTTGTTTTTTTAGGTTTAGTCCATGAAATATAGTCACATTTACTATCATCAGTATTAGTGTTATTTTCACAAACATAGAAAGTTCTTTTCTTCTTAGTCTTTTTAACTAATACTTTTCCTCCACAATTTGGACATGGAATATCAATTGATTGAACCAATGGCTTTGCATTTTTACACTCTGGATATCCAGGGCATGCTAAAAACTTGCCAAATCTTCCTTGTTTTATAACCATATTTCTACCACATAATTCACACTTTATATCAGTTTCAACTTCTGGAATTTTTACTTTTTTTGCATTTTCTTCGGCATTCTTAACTGATTTTTCAAATGGCCCATAAAATTCTTTTAGCATTTCTACATAATTTACTTTATCTTCAGCGACCATATCAAGTTCATTTTCCATCTTGGCTGTAAATTTCTCATCAACTATGTTAGCAAAGTTTTCCTCCATAAGTTCATTTACAATTTCTCCAAGTTCAGTAGGAACTAAATACTTATTTTGTCTTTCTACATATGTTCTCTCTTCAATAGTTGAAATTGTAGGTGCATATGTACTTGGTCTACCTATTCCTTTTTCTTCTAATGTTTTAACCAAACTTGCCTCTGTAAATCTTGCTGGAGGCTCTGTAAATTTTTGTTTACTATATATCTTATCCTGTTTTAATATATCTCCTACTTCAAGTTCAGGTAAAATATTCTCTGTATTTTCTTCTTCATCTACATCTTCTTTTTTAGTCTTATCTTTATCGTCTTTTCCTTCTGTATATAGTTTCATAAATCCATCAAATTTTACAACAGAACCATTTGCAATAAATATGTAATTATCTACTTCTATTTTTACTCTAGTAGTATCATAAATTGCTGTTGCCATTTGACTTGCTAAAAATCTATTTAATATTAATGTATATAACTTTTGTTCATCCTTAGTCAAAGTATCATATACTCCTAGTGAATTTAATATATTTGATGGTCTTATTGCCTCATGTGCATCTTGAGCAGACGCTTTTGTTTTAAAATATCTGTTTTCATAATATTTATCTGAATATTTTGAAGTAATATATTCCTTTGCCATTTTTCTTGCATCGTCAGATATTCTAACAGAGTCTGTTCTCATATATGTTATGTGTCCTGCTTCATATAACTTTTGTGCTACCATCATTGTCCTTTTTACATTAAATCCAAGTTTTCTTGAAGCTTCCTGTTGTAAAGATGATGTTGTAAAAGGAGGAGCTGGATTTCTCTTTCTTTCACTTTTTTTAACATCAATAACTTTATATTCTTTACCATCTATATTTTGTATTATTTCTTTTACTTGTTTTTCATTTGAAAGTTCAATTTTAGACTTTTTATCACCATAGAAATTTGCCATAAATCCAGTTTTATCTTTAAATAGTTTAACAGATAAATTCCAATATTCAACTGGTTTAAAATTTCTAATTTCTTTTTCTCTATCAATTATTATTTTAAGTGCCACTGATTGAACACGTCCTGCACTTAATCCCTTTTTTATTTTTTTCCAAAGTATTGGACTAATTTCATATCCAACAATTCTATCTAATATTCTTCTTGCCTGCTGTGCATCAACTAAGTTTAGGTTTATTGCTCTTGCTTTTGATACCGCATTTTTTACAGCAGTTTTTGTTATTTCATTAAACTCAATTCTACATTTGCTCCCATCTTCTATTTCAAGTACATTTTTAATATGCCAAGCTATTGCTTCTCCCTCACGATCAGGGTCGGTTGCAAGATATACTTTTGATGCTTTTTTTGCCTTCGTTTTTATTTCATTTACAATTTTAGCTTTTCCCTTCATTGTTATATATTTAGGTTTAAAGTTATCCTCTATATCAACACCTAATTTACTTTTAGGTAAATCTATTATATGTCCTTGCGATGCAATTACATCATAACTGCTTCCAAGATATTTTTTTATTGTTTTTGCTTTAGAAGGTGATTCCACTATTACTAATTTATCTGACACAATCTCTCTTCCTTTCAAAATATTAATAACTAAATTCATTAATCATCTGTAGATTATACCACAAGAAAAACACTATAGTCAATCTTTGTATATAATATTTAACAAATTAGATAAACATCTAGTTGCAAGATAGGCTTCATCTAAAGTATTTCCACTTGCACCAACTTCTATTAATAACGAATATTTATTTAAATCTTGATTATATATAGAATTTCTAATAATCATAGGTTTGAACAAGCCTGGATATACTTCATCTGCAAGTTGTTGTATTTTAAATGCAAGTCTTAGGTTATCTTCATAGTATGGGTTATTTGTAACATCTGTACCTACTCCCATAACTAGCATACACTGTGCAACCTCAACTCCATTTATTTTAACAACTGGTCTATAGTCAAGATCATTTGTAGCATCTCTATGCACATCTATAGAAATTCCAGCATGCCCCATGGCAGCTATTGCATTTTTTACTGTTATTCTAGACCTTGCATATGAACTAGTATATGTACCATAATCATGAGGCGTTGTATCATGTACCACTTCAAACCCTTTACTATCCAAATTTTCTTTAAACTTTTTAGCAACTGAAAGCATATTATATGTTGCATCTTGCGAACGTCTAGCTCCTGAATATTCAAATTTATATTTATCACTATTTGCATAACTTTCAGACGTATGAGTGTTATATAACAAAATTTTATCACTTTTTTTTGTTAGAGTAATATTTGACACAGCAAGGGATTTGAAGTCTATGTCTCTTTTTGATGAATAATTAAGTATTTTCATTTTATTTAAGTTTATTCTTTGTATATTTTCGCTATTTTCAGTTATTTCTACATTAATATCTTTGTTTTTCCCAAATACACTTTGTTCATTTTTATCCTTTACAAGACTATCTAATATTTCTATTTCATCATCCTTATTTTCTGATTTTTTTGCTTCATCAATGGATTTGATTTCGTTAAATAAATAATTTTCCTTATTATATATTCCATATGCATTAAATACATCTGCAAGTTCGACATTATTCCCCTCAGCTTGTCTAAAATTAGAACCAAAATATATTACTTTTGATAAAAAAGGAATATGTTTTGTAAAAAGATATATTCCGAAAATTAAAATAACTAACATAAATACTTTAGATGTGCTTAACCCTAGTTTTATATTTTTTTTATCAAAGCCATTAAAATTATTTATAGTTACCTTATTTTCGTTTCTCTTATTCTGTGCTTTTATTTTATCTACCAACCATTTACTATCATTATGCTTTTTTTTAGACAAAAAAACAGCTGTAATTTTCATAAACTTATCACCTTAGTTTAATTGTATTACAACTATTTATTATATATTACTAATATTTTTTAATCTAATAAATTATTCATTTCATTACTATATTTATCTAAAAGAGTAATTGTTTTTTCTTTTAGGTCTATAACTTCTTTTTTTATGTCTAATAATTTTTCTTTTTCCATCTCTATTAAATGTTCAATTCTGTCTTTTTCTTGCATTGATTCAATTCTTGAATTTTCTATAATTTTTTTAGCTTGATCCTCAGCAGTAATTAGTGCATTTGCTACTTTTTCTTGTTTTGCTATATAATCTGTTTCATATTTTTCTAATTTTCTTTTTAAAATAGTAAGTTCGTTTGCAATTCTGTTTGCATCTGATTTTTCAGCTTGGATTTTACTTTCATATTCTGCTTTCATAGCTTTTATATATTCTTCTACTTCTCTTTTATCGTAACCAAACATTTCGTTACTAAATTTCTTTTCGTTCTCCATTTATTACTACCTCCACAACTGCCCCTCAATGTTTTCTGTATTATATCAAATTTTTACCCAATTTTCAATCTTTTTAATAAAATTTTACTTTATTTAGATATAATTCCACCTGCAATTACCACATCATCAATGTATATAACACAAGACTGACCTGGAGCAATAGCGAACTGAGGTTCATCAAATATAATTTTTATTTTATCACCATATAAATATGCAGCCGCATTTGCCTCTTTAGCCTTATACCTAATTTTTACTTTAACATTAGTCCCTTCTTTTGTTATTATATTATCTATTAAAATATTTACATCTTCAATTAGTAAACTTCTACTTAATACACTATTTTTTTCTCCTACAATTATTTTATTTTCATCAGGATTTATATTTACTACATATAACGGCTTTTCATTTTGAATACCAAGACCTTTTCTTTGACCTATTGTATAATGAGTAAATCCAGTATGTTTTCCTCTTACTTTACCATTAATATCAACAATTTTTCCCTCTTTAACTTTAATATTTTCGTCTAAAAATCTGGTATGGTTATTATCTGGTATAAAGCAAATATCTTCACTATCTGGTTTAGATGCAACAAGCAAATTATTTTCTTTTGCAATTTTTCTTACATCATCCTTACTTTCAAATCCTTGCAAAGGAAAAAGTATATGTGGAAGTAATTCTTTATCTATAGGATATAGCACATAACTCTGATCTTTTAAAATGTTATCAGATTTTTTTAGTACAAAACAATTATATTTTTCACTATATTCTGTTTTTGCATAATGACCCGTTGCAATATAATAGCAATCAAGTTTTTTAGCAAGTTCATACATTTTTCCAAATTTTAAAAACCTATTACACATAATACAAGGATTAGGAGTTCTTCCAGATTTATACTCATCAATAAAATTATCAATTACATATTTTTTAAATTCTTCTCTAAAATCATATGTATAGTGTTTTATTCCAAGCTTATGACATACTCTTTTTGCATCATTTATCGTACTTAAACTACAACAAGCTGTTTCATTTTCTACAAAGCTCTCATCCTCAAAAAGTCTCATTGTAATACCAATTACTTCATATCCAGCATTTTTTAGTAATATGGCACTTACTGAACTATCTACTCCTCCACTCATTCCAAGTAATACTCTTTTTTTATTTTCCATTTTTTCTCCTCTTTTACAAATTAATACATATATAGTATAACATAATTACAGAACAAAAGCTAGTAAATACATTACTATTTACCAGCTTTTAAAAATCTACTCCTCTATTTTATTTAATATTTCACATATACTATTTATCAAATAATCAACTTCTTCTTTTGTATTGTCTATACCAAAAGTTGTTCTAATTGTACCACCTATATATTCATCTGGTACATTTACAGCTGAAAGCACATGTGATTTTTGTATTGCACCAGCAGTGCATGCAGAGCCTGCTGATACACATATTCCCTTCAAATCCAAATTAAAAAGCATAGCTGCTCCATCAACATTTTTAAATGAAAAATTTGCATTATTTGAAAGTCTGTTTTTAGTATTTCCATTTAACCTTGCATTTGGTATTTTTTTCAAAATATTTGAAATATAATAATCTCTTAAATTTTGAATATATTTATTATTTTCTTCTAAATTTGAATATGCTATTTTCATCGCTTCAGCCATTCCAACTATTGCTGCCACATTTTCGGTTCCTGCCCTTTTATTACTTTCCTGATGTCCACCATCAATAAATTTGAAAAAGTTTATTCCTTTTTTTACATATAGTGCTCCTATTCCCTTGGGACCATGAAATTTATGAGCAGATAACGATAATGAGTCTATATTTAATCTGTTTACATCTATATTTATACTACCTACTGCTTGCACAGCATCAGTATGAAATATAACATGATGTTCTTTTGCAATTTTACCTATTTTCTCTATGGGCTCGATAGTTCCTATTTCATTATTTGCAAACATAATAGAAATAAGTATTGTATTTTTATTTATTAACTTTTCAAGTTCGTCTAATTTTACAATTCCACTTTCATCAACGTCTACATATGAAATTTTAAATCCTTCTTTTTCAAGAGATCTACAAGTTTCAAGTACAGCAGGATGTTCTATTTTAGATGTAATTATATGATTTCCTTTACTTTTGTATGCTCTTGCTATACCTTTTATTGCAGTATTATCACTTTCACTACCACATGAGGTAAAATATATTTCACTAGGATTTGCACGAATTATATTTGCAATTTCTTCCCTTGCATCTTCAATAGCACATCTTGATTCTTGTCCAAAACTATATATTGATGATGCATTTGCATAATTTTCTTTTAAATATGGTAACATTTTTTTTAATACATTTTCATTTAAGCTTGTTGTTGCTGCATTATCAAAATATTTTATGTCCATTTTTCCCACCTTTTAAACTATTATTAATATGATAAGTATAGCATATTTAAATTTTTTTTACAACAAAGGAAATATTTTTTTATTTTTCATTTTTTTATTTTCTTTTATATTTCCACATTTTTTGCAAATAATACTTTTAGGTGATTAAAATGAGTTCAAATGTAAATATGACAAATCAGGAATACTCTGATTATGTAGATACAAAAGCAAAAAAAAGTCCTATTTTAAAAAATATAATTCTTGCTTTTATAGTTGGAGGTCTTATTTGTATAATAGGTCAAATAATTACAGATATATGTATGAATTATGGTATTGATAAAAAAAGTTCTACAACAATTACAACTATAATATTAATATTTATTGGTGCTTTTTTAACAGCAATTAGAGTGTATCCAAAGCTTGGTAAACATGCAGGTGCAGGTTCTATCATACCTATCACAGGTTTTTCTAACTCAATAGTTGCTCCCGCAATTGAATTTAAGCTTGATGATTATATTTTAGGGCTTGGTGCAAATATGTTTAAAATTGCAGGTCCAGTATTAGTGTATGGTATTACAACCTCTGCTATCATTGGATTTATATATTGGTTATTAAAATTATTTATAATATAGGAGGAAAAAATGAAAGTTGGAAATCAAACAATAAAATTTAAAAATTCTCCAAAAATATTTGATACTTCATCTATTGTTGGGCCAAAAGAAATGCAAGGCCCTCTTGCAAACGAATTTGACATGCACAGCGACGATATTTTCTTTGGAGAGAAAACTTTTGAAAAAGCTGAGTCAAGAATGATGAATAACTGTATTAATAATTTATTTACAAAAACTGGTATGACACCTGAAAAAATAGATTATATTTTCGCTGGCGACCTTCTTAACCAATGTATGGCATCAGGTTTTTGTATTAGAGAATTAGATATACCTTTTTTCGGAGTATACGGTGCATGTTCAACATTTGTAGAATCATTAATACTTGCATCAAGTTTTATAGATTCAGAATATGCAAGTAAAGTAATTGCTGCAACTTCATCACATTTTTGTAGTTCTGAAAGACAATTTAGAATGCCATTAGAGCACGGTAATCAAAAAAGTCCAACTGCACAGTGTACTGTTACTGCTAGTGGATGTGCTTTGGTAGTTCCAAAAGATTACAAAGATACAACAGGTGCTTATGCAACATATGCAACTCCTGGAAAAATTATAGACCTTGGAATAAAAGATGGAATGAATATGGGAGCTGCAATGGCACCTGCAGCTTTTAATACTATAATGACACACTTAGAGGATACTGGTAGGAATGCTGATTATTACGATGCAATTATAACCGGAGACCTAGGAGTTCTTGGCTCAGATATATTGGTAGATTTATTTAAAAAAGAAAATATTGATATATCTTTAATACATAAAGATTGTGGTAAATTAATATATGATGATGCAACTCAAGATACCCATTGTGGTGGAAGTGGTTGTGGTTGTATAGCAAGTGTATTTAGTGGTTATTTTTATAAATTATTAAAACAAGGTAAATTAAATAAAGTTTTAGTTGTTGCAACTGGTGCACTTATGAGTACTCAATCATCTCTTCAAGGAGATTCAATTCCTGGAATTGCTCATGCAATATCAATAGAAAATGAGGTGATGTAAATGGACATATTTATTGAATATTTAAAAGTATTTATAACAGGTGGAATTATATGTTCTATAGGGCAAATACTAATAGATAAAACAAAACTTACTCCTGCAAGAATTTTAGTTATATTTGTAACATTAGGAACAATACTTACTTCAATTGGAATTTATGGAAAAATAGTTGAATTTGGAGGAGCTGGTGCCACTGTCCCTATATCAGGATTTGGGTATTGCCTTGGAACTGGTGTTATTGAAGAAATAAATAGTGTAGGTTTTCTAGGAATATTTACTGGTGGCGTAAAAGCATGTGCAGCTGGAATTTGTGCTGCTGTTGTTTTTGGTTTCTTATGTGCATTATGTTCAAAACCTAGTATAAAATAATAATGTATTTTTATTTTCTCCTAAATGAGTATTGTATATTTTTATATTTTATGGTATATAATTTATATGTAAAAATGTAAAACTAACTTTTACTTATAGGAGGAATTTTTTTGAGAAATGGTAGAATTGAAAAAACAAAAAATAAATTTAGTGTTATTAGTTTTATACGTATAATATCAATATTTGTAATACTAGTTTGCATTGGACTACTTGTATATAGATATATAAATTTAAAGAATTCAGATAAAATATTAAGTGAAATAAACTCAAATATAAAAATTGAAGACAAAAATATTGAAATAAATGGTGTGGCCGCAGCAATGGTAGATACTGATGTAAATTCTTTAAAAGAAAAAAATTCTGATACAGTAGCTTACCTAAAAGTAAATGGAACTGATGTAGCATATCCAGTTGTTCAATCAAATGATAATGAATATTATTTAAGGCACTCTTTTGATAAATCATATAGCCAGGCTGGTTGGATTTTCATGGATTATAGAAATGATGCAAAATCTTTAGATAAAAACACAATAATATATGGTCATAATATGTTGAATAACTCAATGTTTAGTACTCTTACAAAAATGACAAAAAGTTCATTTTTTAATGATGAAAATAACTCATATATAAATCTTTCAACTGAAAATAAGTCTACTCTTTGGAAAATATTCTCCGTATATATAACTGATCCTAATACATATTATATGACTATAGGCTTCTCATCAGATAATAGTTATTTAGAATTTTTAAATAATATTAAAGAAAAAAGCATGTATAATTTTAATGAAAATATAGGTGCAAATGATAAAATATTAACACTATCAACATGTACAAATTTAAATACTAAAAGATTAGTTATCCATGCAAAGCTTGTATATTCAGAAGATAAATAACAGATGAAAAACATCTGTTATTTTTTTGTTATAATTTCCAGTATAGTAATTAAAATTTAACAAATAATAATTATGTGATTTAAAAGGAGGAAAAATTTATGGATAATTTAAATCAAATTGAAATTCAAAACATTAGACACATTTGTGGACATACTGCAAGTTTTTGCGACAAAATAAACTACTTTAAAACTCTTACTCAAGATCAAAATATTACAGAAGTTCTAGATAGTATATGCAATACATGTACTACAATAAAATCAGAACTTTCAAATATGTTATAGGAGGTTAAAATTATGAATGAAAAATTAGCAATGGATTCTGTACTTTCATGTACAAACTCAATAATCACACTACTTAATTATTCTATACAACAAGCAAATAACAAAAATTTTAGAGATACACTTATTGAACAGAGAAATACTTTAGAAAATTTACAATGGAAGGTTTATTTAATTGATAAAGAAAAAGGATATTATATACCAGCTGCTCCTGCAGGTCAGGCAGATATTGAACAAGTAAAACAAGCTATAAGTCAATAACATATGAAACGTTCTATGTAAAAGAAAATTAGTTATAATTTTTGGACACTATAATAATTAAATTTATAGTGTCTTTTTTTACATACTCCCACTCTTTAACCAAAGAAAAAAGACTATGATTTTCTAATTATTCATAGTCAATTTAAAGTTAAATATGTATTCGAATACATTTTATCTTAATTTTTGTTTTGTTTTTTCTTCTTTTGGTCTTGCTGGAATAGTTTTACTTTCATTATCTGCTACACTCTTAACTTTTGTACCTAATATCTTTTTAACATCCTTTTTCTCTTTTAAATTTTCTCTTTGAGGTTCAACAGATATTGTACGAGCTAATTCGTCATTTTCTCTTTGTTTTATGATTGGATTTAATTGATATTTAATAAAATACTCAATATACATATTTCTAGCCTCTTCACGTTTTATCTTTTTTCTTGACTTTTGTGAATCAGTAGAACTAACCATAAAAAATTCTCCATCTTCAAATACAAGTTGTTCTTCTCCATCTGTGAATATTACTCTGTTACTATTATCAGAAATATCAATTTTTTCAATTGCTGCTTCAAAATTTAAAGACTCTTCAATTCTTTTTTTATCTTCTGGCGTAAGAATTTTCTTTTTATCTAAATTATCAATTATCTCTTTTACATTATAATCAATTGGAACATTTTTGTTATCTGATGACATATTTTTTCCTCCTTAATCAAAACATTTTATACACTCTGATACTAAAAAATCTAATCTTTTTATATCTCTTTTTACATATAAATAACCAATCAAAGCTTCAAAGCCAGTTGATTTTTTATATTCTATAACATCAACATTTTTAGATACACTGTGAATACTTGTATTTCTTCCTCTTTTATACACATCAATTTCTTCTTCAGATAATATATCCATTATTTTATCTATGGTTGATGATTGGCCTTTTGCGCTTACATATTTTATAGAATCTCTATGTAATAATCCTGTTTTTCTATTGTTTTGCGCTGCAAGATATGATCTTATATACACATTATATACTGCATCTCCAATAAAAGCTAAAGTTTGCATTGATACAGTTTGTAAATCAATTTTATCTATAAATTCATCCATTTTCTTTTTTCCTTTACACATCATAATTATATATTATTTAAAAATATTTTTCAACATATTAAAAAAATTATTAATAATATATTGAAAAAAGTTTTTATTTAGTGATATAATTTAATGTATATATAATGTCTTGTCCGGAGGTGATAGTCGTGGAAGAAAATCAAAAAAAATCAAGGGGCAAAGCTACTGCGTCATTAATATTAGGAATAATTAGCCTTGTAGCATGGCTTTTACCATTAATTGGCTACCCAGTATCTATTGTTGGATTATGCCTTGGAATTTCCAATGTAAAAAAAGAAAAAGATACTTTTTCAAAAGTTGGGATTATTTTATCAGCTATCGGACTTGGAATCACAGCTATAAACTCAATAGCTGGAGTAATAATTGCATTAAAGCAATTATAATTTATATTTTTTGAAAGGATGATATTTATGGAAGAAACTAAGGAAACTACAAAAAAAACTACTACTACAAAAAAAGCTGCGCCAAAATCTGCAGCAAAAAAAACAACTGCTAAGAAGACAACTACTAAAGCAAAAGCTGCAAGTACCACTTCTAGCAAAAGTGAAAAAATTAATGTAACTGCAACACCAAAAAAAGAAAGTAAAACAACTAAAGAATCTACTAATGTAACTCAAGAAATTGATGCATTTGCTGCCATTTCTCTTGTTCTTGGAGCTGCAAGTATGATAACTTGGTTATACCCTATTCTTGGTATAGCTGTTGCAATACCAGGTTTATCAATGGGTATAGTTACTCATGAAACAAGAAGAAGCAATTATTCACTTCTTGGAATTGTAATGAGTTTAGTTGGTATTATTTTATCAATAATTAAAGCTTTTTCAGTATAAAAAAGATGGAGAAAACTCCATCTTTTTTTAATACATTCCCATTTCAGGTGAATGACCACCACAATTACAATTTTTTTCTTCTTTTTTATCAGCAACTAATGTTTCTGTAGTTATAACCATAGAGGCGATTGAAGCTGCATTTTGAAGTGCACTTCTTGTAACCTTTGTTGGATCAACAATTCCGTTTTTCTTCATGTCAACATATTCATCATGTAAAGCATCATATCCTATTCCTTTATCAGATGACATTACTTTTTCAACTATTACTGCTCCTTCAACTCCAGCGTTATATGCTATTTGTCTTATAGGTGCTTCTAAAGCTTTTACAATCATACTTACACCTAACTTTTCGTCTGTATCTTTAATACTTTCTTCTAATTTTTTAACTTCTGGTAGAATATTTATATATGCTGTTCCACCACCAGAAACGATACCTTCTTCAACTGCGGCTTTAGTAGCAGCAAGAGCATCTTCAATTCTTAATTTTTTCTCTTTCATTTCAGTTTCTGTTGCTGCACCTACAGCAATAACTGCAACACCACCTACAAGTTTAGCAAGTCTTTCTTCTAATTTTTCTCTGTCAAAATCAGAAGTTGAATTTGCAATTTGTGCACGTAATTCAGAAACTCTTAGATCAAGTCTATCTTTATCTGAATATCCATCAATTATAATAGTGTTTTCTTTTTCAACTTTTACCTGCTTTGCTCTACCTAACTTCTCAATAGTTGTATTTTGAAGTTCAAGTCCAAGTTCAGAAGAAATAACTTCACCACCTGTAAGAGCAGCTATATCTTGTAGCATTTCTTTTCTTCTATCTCCAAATCCAGGGGCTTTTACTGCAACACATGTAAATGTTCCTCTTAATTTATTTACAACAAGTGTTGTTAATGCTTCACCTTCAACATCATCTGCAATTATTAATAACTTTTTACCTTGTTCAGCTATTTTTTCAAGAATTGGTAATATTTCTTGTATAGATGATATCTTCTTATCAGTTATTAATATATATGGTTCATCAAGTACGGCTTCCATTTTATCTGTATCAGTTACCATATATGAAGATAAATATCCTCTATCAAATTGCATTCCTTCTACTACTTCAAGTTCAGTATCCATAGTTTTTGATTCTTCAATTGTAATAACTCCCTCTTTACTTACTTTTTCCATAGCTTCAGAAATTAATTCACCAATTTTTTCATCATTTGCAGATATACTTGCAACTCTTGCTATATCTTCTTTTCCACTTACAGGAGTTGATATTTTTCTGATTTCGCTAGTTGCCAAATCAACAGCTTCTTTAATTCCTCTTTTTACAATAACAGGATTTGCACCAGCTAAAACATTCTTAAGTCCTTCTTTTATCATAGCTTGTGCAAGTACTGTTGCTGTTGTAGTACCATCACCTGCAACATCATTAGTCTTAGTAGCTACTTCCTTTACAAGCTCTGCTCCCATATTTTCAAAAGCATCTTCTAATTCTATTTCCTTTGCAATAGATACTCCATCATTTGTTATTAAAGGTGCTCCAAAAGATTTTCCTAAAACAACATTTCTTCCTTTTGGTCCAAGTGTAACCTTTACAGCATCAGCTAAAGTATCAACACCTCTTTCTAAAGCTTCTTTTGCTTCTCTACCAAATAACAATTCTTTTGCCATTAAAAATTCCCCCTTATTCTTCAACAGCTAATATATCACTTTGTTTGTATATTGTATATTCTTCATCGTTATATTTAATTTGCGTACCTGCATATTTAGAGCATACAACTCTATCTCCTACTTTAACATTCATTGTAACTTGTTTGCCGTCAACAACACCCCCAGGTCCAACTGCTACAACCTCTGCAATTTCAGATTTTTCTTTTGCAGAACTAGGTAAAACAATTCCTGCTTTTGTAACCTCTTCTGTCTCTACTGCCTTTACTATCACTCTATCCTCTAATGGTCTTAACAAAACAAACACCTCCTATATATACATATATATTCAAAAAATATATTTTTAGCACTCTCTTATTTTAAGTGCTAAATCATTATATCACAATTTAGATTTACTTTCAATATATTTTTTTATAAAAATAAGAAAAAAACATTGGTGCAAAAAATTACACCAATGTTTATAACTTAACATTCTTTTATACTTTCATTTCATTCCTTTCAAAAGCTTCAGTTATCTCCTGAACTGATATTATGCCTTTCTTCATAAGAAGATTTACAATGATATCAAGTTTATCCTTATTCTTGGTAAGGAATTTCTTTGTATCATCATAGACCTTTTTCATGATTTCACTTATTCTATCATTTACTTTATCAACCGCTGCTGGACTCATATTATGTCCATTTGAGTTATAATCATAAAGACTGATATTAGTATAGATATCATTATCCATGCCCATTTCAATTATCATACTCCGTATAATTGATGTAGCATTTTCCAGATCTGAAGAAGCACCAAAGTCCCAATCTTTAGAAACAAACTCCTGTGATACACGACCTGCTAAGCTCATAGAAGCTTTTTCCATAACTGCTTTTCTTGTAACAGGAGCAAAACAATCATTTGGCTCAGATATTGTCACACCAAGATAATCAGATGTTGGAATGATAGATACAATTTTTAAATCATCCCTTAAATTATACTTTGACATTAACTTGTATAAAGCGTGACCTGCTTCATGATATGCTGTTGATAACTTATCTTTACGCTTCATGCTTTTAAACATGTCATAATTTGCTTTGAAAACTTTATCAACATCAACACGCTTAACAGCTTTTCTTCTTGCAAGTTTTGCCATAGCAGAAGCTCTATCTACAAGATCAATAGTTAGATCAGGGTTATTACCATAATAATTCATTGCCTTTGCAGTTATTATAGCGTAATTTAATACATCATCATCCATGGATACCTTATGGTAATCCGTAATGGATTTTACCCTTAATGCCACCATATCTTTGACTTCTGAAAGTTTTGGTTCTTTTACTAATATTTTTTCAAATCTTCGTTTGAAAGCTGGATCAACAGCAAAATACCTTTCATATTCAATATTTGTTGTTGAACCAATGAATACAACATCATCACGAGCCAAAATAGGTTTTAGAGAACCACTTAAATCAGGTCCGCTGTTTTCTCCACTACCGGCACCAAGTATTTGATGAATTTCATCGATAAATACTATAATATTACTTGTTGTCTTTAAAAATTGAATGAGATGCTGAATCTTAAGTTCAAACTCACCCCTGTACTTTGTACCAGCGACCATACCAGTCAAGTTTAATGACACAACTTTATAGTTCTTAAACTCTCTTGGACATTTTCCATTTACAATTTGAATGGTAATTGCTTCAACAATTGCTGTTTTGCCGACACCAGCATCACCAACCAAGATAGCATTTCTCTTTGTCTTTTTAGAAAAGATATTCCAGACCTGCTTAATTTCTTTGTCACGACCAAGGATCTGACATTCCTCACCCTTAAAGTACTGCTCATTTAATATTTCACAACAGCTCTTAAGAGTTTCTGGAATAGAAATGGTATTATTTTTATTTAGTTTATAAATAGTTGCGTTCATAGCTAACATATTTACAAGCTCCGAAATATCAAATTCAAATTTTTCTAAAAGACGCTTAAAACTGCAATCCTCTAAAGTTAAAATTGAATAAAGAAGATTTTCTTCATCGATAAAATTCTGCCCATTTGAAAGGCATCTTTGATATGCATCCTCAAATGCATTTTCAAGATTTGAAGAATATGGAATATTTTCATATTTTATGTTTTGGATAAATGCTGATTTATCAACAAAATAAATTATCTGTTTTTGAATTTGTGTATCAACACTTTCAGAATTAGATAAGTTTTTTTCATCTTCCTCAACTTCATTTTGAGTTTCTTCTGTATCAACTTCTTCTTCGGCAGGATATTTTTTACCAGTTACATACTCAAAAATTTCATCATTTCCGAGGATTTCATATACAATATTTTCGCAAGCAAATTCATAACCTGTTTCAAGATATAATTTTTGCAGACAACATGACCTATCCATAAGGATTGAAAGGCCCATATGAACTGTACACACTTCATCACTTTTGAAGTCTTCAGTTAAATATATAGCCCGCTCAAATGCCTGATTTAATTTTCCTGACATATTATACATTTTACTCATAATAATGCCTCCTTATTTAAATTTAATTAAATTTAAACATCATTTTGCACAAAATGTTTGAGCAAATATATGATATTTATGTAAATATCATACACTTTTTTTTATCAAATGTCAAGAAAAAGATAATACAATTGCTGTATTATCTTTAAATTAATTAGAAATATTTGATAAATCAACCTTACCAAATTGATCTGATTTTGTAATGTTAATATCTGAAAAGAGGTAATCTTGATTTAGCGAAACCTCTTTTAACTTACTAAGCTCTAGCATTCCAAGAAAAGCAGTTGCAACTTCTATATTACTACAGCTATCAGGGTTAAATACATTATTAAATACCATATTATCATTTTGATCCAAATAATTTACTATTTGTTTTACTTTATCTTGAACTGTAATTTTTTCATAAATTGCAAGTTTTTCTATTTCCTTTGCTTTACGGTTGATTTTATTTGCATTTCTGGTTAGTATACCTGTATATATATTAAATATCTGATCTTTTTTAAAATTATCACCAGTATATTTTACTTTACTTTTAAATTTTATCTTTTCAAATGGTTTAGAAAATGATCCAAAATTATTAGAATACATCTCACTTATTGTACCAGATATTTCTTTATATTTTTTGTACTGAATAATTCTATTTATCATTTCCTCTTCTGTAATATGTTCTTCATCATCCTCTTCTGGCTCTAATTCTGGAAGTAATTTTCTTGCCTTTATATCAAGAAGCGTTGAGGCCATTACTATAAAAGAACTGGCTATATCAATATTTTTTTCAGTCATATCATGTAAATATTCTATATATTTATCTGTAAGCTCACTCAAAGAAATATCAAATATATTCATTTTATTTTTAGTTATAAGGAAAAGTAATAAATCTAAAGGTCCTTCAAAATTCTTTATAACCAAATTATATTTTTCTGTATCATTATTTAAAACTTTTTGCATTATATTCTCCTATTTTTCACATTCATATGCTAAATCTAAAGCTGTTCTTATCATTTTATCAAGTCCTATTTCTCTCTCATTAGATGATATTTGCTCACCTGTAATAGGGTTGTCTGATACTGTATATATTGCAATTGCATTTTTTCCACTTACCTTAGCATTTGCATAAAGAGCCAAAGTCTCCATCTCTACACCTATAACATCTTTTTTTGAACGTTCTACTAGACTTTCTCTAGATGAATAAAAAACATCAGATGTAAATACTTCACCATATTTTAGATTTAAATTATTTTTTCTATCAATTTCTAGTAATTTTTCCAATAATACATCAGAGCACTCTGGAAAAATTGTATCTTCAATACCACAAGATATTAAATAATTAGAATCGCTATCTATTGTTTTTGCAACAATTATATCTCTTACATTTACTTCATTTGTAATTTTACTAGCCTCATTATTTGCAAGTGAACCAGCACTTCCTATTCTAATTATGTTTTCTACTCCATATCCTTCAAAAAGTTCTTTTGAATATATTCCCATAGAAGGAACTCCCATTCCACTTCCTTGAACAGATATTTTTAATCCTTTATACTCACCTGTAAATCCAAACATATTTCTTACTCTATTATAGCAGTGTACATTTTCCAAGTAAGTATCTGCTATATATTTAGCTCTTAATGGATCACCAGGCATTAACACTGTGCTCGCTATTTCACCAAATTTTGCTTCATTATGAACTGTTGGAACATCTATCTTCATTACAAATCCTCCTCATACAATTTTAAACCTCTCCTATATAAATATTGTTTTATTTTTATAGGGTCCATATTTTTACATTTTGTAGAAAGTAATTTCTCAGTTATTTTTTTTTCGTAATCTGTATCATATAGAAATGATATTTTCTCTTCAATTATATCTTTTTTTATTCCCTTTTGCAATAGTTTTTGTTTTATTTCAAAAATAGAATAATTTAGAAGTCTTGTACATTGCCTAATATATGACTGGGCATAATCATTATCATCAAGATAGCCTATATTCAAAAGATAGGATATAACCTTATCAATTATATCTTGGTTATATCCTAATCTATTTAATTTCTGTTTTACTTCATATATTGTTTTTTTTGAAATTCCTATGTATTTTATAGCTTTTTGCTTTGCTTCTTCAAAATTCATTATTCTTCTCCATCTTCATCCTTTTTACCATCAACTTCTTTTCCCATGCTATTTTCAAATGCTAAATTAAAGTTTGATTTTACTTTGGCTTCTATTTCATTCATAATTTCAGGATTATCTTTTAAGAATTGTTTTGCATTTTCTCTTCCTTGTCCAATTTTTTGACCATTATATGCATACCAAGCACCACTTTTATCTACTATATTTAAATCTGCTGCTGTATCCAAAACACATCCTTCATTAGATATTCCTTCTCCATAAATTATATCAAATTCTGCTTCTCTAAATGGAGGTGCTACTTTATTTTTAACAACTTTTACTTTTGTTCTATTTCCTTTAAATTCTCCATTTTGTTTTATAGCTTCTTGCTTTCTTACTTCAAGTCTTACAGAAGAATAAAATTTCAAAGCTCTACCACCTGGAGTTGTTTCTGGATTTCCAAACATAATACCAACTTTTTCACGTAATTGGTTTATAAATATTGCAACTGTCTTTGATTTATTAAGCACACCTGTAAGTTTCCTTAAAGCTTGTGACATAAGTCTAGCTTGAAGACCTACATGTGAATCTCCCATTTCGCCATCAATTTCGGCTTTTGGAACAAGTGCTGCAACAGAGTCAATTGTTACTATATCTACTGCTCCACTTCTAATAAGTTGTTCTGTAATTTCAAGTGCTTGTTCACCTGTATCAGGTTGGGCAACAATTAAATTATCTACATCTACACCCAAATTTCTGGCATAAACAGGATCTAAAGCATGTTCAGCATCAATAAATGCAGCAATTCCTCCTTGTTTTTGGGCTTCTGCAATTGCATGAAGTGCAACTGTTGTTTTACCTGAAGATTCAGGTCCATATATTTCAATAACTCTTCCTCTAGGGAAACCTCCTACACCTAAAGCAATGTCTAAACTTAATGCACCACTTGGAATTACATCAACATTTACATTACTTAATTCACCTAATTTCATAACAGAACCTTTTCCAAAGTTCTTTTCTATTTGAGCCATTGCTATGTCTAATGCTTTTTTTCTTTCTTCTGATATCATATTTCTTCCTCCTATAATACATAAACTACTATTATAAACGTTTGTTCGTAACTGAATTATATCATTAGGTTACAACTTTGTCAATATATAATTTTAATTTTTATAATATTTCTTCTGTTTCTACATTTGCTAATAATTGTTCTATTTTAGTTTTTATTATGCTAATTCCTTCTTCTGGTACAGCAAAATAACTTCCTTGAACATATTTTGCTCCAAGTTTTTTTACTACATATAATTTTTCTTTTGTATCTATACCATCAACTACAATCTTTGTGTTTGATGAAATAGAGTAAGTTATTAAATCAGATAAAAATCTTTGCTTTTCGATATCATTTTCTATATCTTTTATTAAAGACTCATCTGGTATAATAAAGTCTGGCTTTAATATATTTAAATCTTCAATTTTTAGTGAGCCTATTCCAAAATTATTTAATGCTACACTTCCTCTATTTTTATGAATTGTCTCTATCGTTTCTTGAATAAATGCAACATCTTTTTTCTCATAATTAATAAATTTGATTACAATTTTTTGTTTTGCCATATTATCATAAAGTCTTGGTTTGTTTATATATTTTGAATAACTATTTAAATCAGAAATAATAAATATGCAATTAGATTCCTTATTTGAAATACTTTTAAATTTTTCCATTCTATCTACAAGCAATACTTGTTGAACTTTATCATAAAGCTCCATATCCCTTGCATGATGAAAAAGTTCTAACATATTAACTTTTTTAGATGATTTTATTTTAGTATTTGCCTCATATCCAAAAACATTCTTTTTAGAAATATCAATAATTGGTTGATACATTGATATTATATCTTTTCTAAGAATAATATTTTCAATTATTCTATCCATTTCTACAACACTTATTTCATCACTTTGCACAGTAGATGTTATAGACTGAGTATTTTCAGTATTAGTTTCAATTTTCTGTTCTTCACCTATATTATCACTTTTATTGTAAGTAAAAAATGTATTTATAAACTCTAAATATTTTGCTTTTACCAGTTTATATTTATTATATACATCAACATTTTTTGCTCTTGCATCTGCATCTTTTACTTCTAATAGCAAATAAAATAATTCTTTATTATTATTTAGTTCTGATGCTAAAAATTTCATATTATCATACGTTATTTCACCCTCATTTAGAAATCTATCATGATATTTTATTAAAGTTAAAATAATTTTCTTTTCTTCTTCTGTAAAATAAAATCTATCTAATATTCCAGCTGCAAGTTCAACTGATTTATCATCGTGACCTGCGAAACTATCTGTTCCATCTTCATTAATTTTTTTTACATATGGCTTTCCAATATCATGAAATAACATAGTCCATTTTAATAATTTAAGTTGCCAATCTCCTAATGGAATTTGTTGTGAAGTTCCAACAGTTTCAATAGTGTGTAATATATGCTTAAAAACTCCATACTTATGATATTCTGAATTTTGTTGACAATTAATTACATTCTCACCAAACTCATTTTTTTCATAAAATTCAGGAAAGTGCTTTAAAAAGATCTTGTCCTGACTTATCTTAGTCAAAATAAAACATACATTATCTTCTAGTAATATATTTGTATATATATTTGTAAGTTGTTGCACATCATTATCATACATATATAATTGAGATATCATTTTTTTTATTCTTGCTGTTTCCTTTATATCCATTAAATCCTGCGCAATATTATCTGTATTTGTGAATTCAAATTCATCCATTGTATCAATCCTCTCTTATAAATACCTTTTTATTATTCACTATAATAATACAATAAATACAATCTTTTTTCAATAGTTTATTTTGTGATTTTTTAGTTATAAATATTTGCATAATTTAAGTTTTTTTACATAATTTATTGACTTTTAAGATATTATTATGTATAATATATGGGTATCATGTAATAAGCATAACTAAACCCCGGAAAGTTTAGCTTATTATTAAAAAATTAGGAGGAAATTCGAAATGAATAATACTACACATAGCGTAAAAGCTAAAGAAATAGAAAGAAAATGGTATGTAATTGATGCAGCTGATAAACCTCTTGGAAGAGTGGCTACAGAAGTTGCAAGATTATTAAAAGGAAAACATAAACCAACTTATTCAACACATATGGATTGTGGAGATTTTGTAATTGTTATAAACTCTGATAAAATTGTTTTAACAGGAAATAAATTAAATGATAAATATTATAGACATCATTCAGGATATATGACTGGACTTAAAGAAATTAGTTACAAAGACTTAATGGCAAAAAGTTCTGATAAAGCATTAACTTTAGCTGTTAAAGGAATGCTTCCAAAAAATAGTCTTGGTAGATCTATGATAACAAAATTAAAAATATATAAAGGTAGCGAGCATAATAACCAAGCTCAAAAACCTGAAATATGGGAATTTTAGTAGGAGGATATAAAAATGTCAAAAAAAGAATATATATACGCAACAGGAAAAAGAAAATCATCTATTGCTAGAGTAAATATAATTCCAGGAACTGGTAAAATAACAGTAAACGGAAAAGATATGAATGAAGTTTATACTCTTGATACTTTAAAAGCTATTGTATTAAAACCTTTTAAAGTAGTAGATATGATTGAAAAATATGATGTTGAAACTAACGTTCATGGTGGCGGATTTGCAGGTCAAGCTGGAGCTATTGCTCATGGTATTGCTAAAGCACTAGCAACAACTGATCCAGAAGTTCGTACTACATTAAAAAGAAACGGATTACTTACAAGAGATTCAAGAGTTAAAGAAAGAAGAAAATATGGTCTTAAAAAAGCAAGAAAAGCACCACAATTTTCAAAGAGATAATATTTTTAAATTGTATAAATTTATTAAAATCCTACAACCAAGCACGGTTGTAGGATTTGTTTTATTTTTAAATTTCAATTCATTTGATAAAACTGATTCATATTTAAAAAAAATTATTAAATAATATTTTTAATTTTCACTATTTTTAGCCAGTAGTATATAATATGACATACTACTGGCTTTTTTTATTTACAACTTCTATCCTATTTATTACATTTTTAAAATATCTTTAACAATTTCTCCAGCAATAGTAAGTCCTGCTACTGAAGGAACAAAAGAAACGCTTCCTGGAATATTCTTACCTGTTTTTGTATCTATATTTTTTACTTTAATAGGTTCTTCCTTAGAGTATACAACCTTTAGTTTCTTTATATTTCTTTTTCTTAACTCTTTTCTAATTACTTTTGCAAGTGGGCATACACTAGTTTTAGATATGTCAGTTATTTCAAATTTTGTATTGTCAAGTTTATTGCCTGTTCCCATACTTGAGATAATTGGAATATTTAGCTTATCTGCACGAACAGCAAGTTCAATTTTTGCCGTAACATTATCTACTGCATCAACAATATATGTTAAACTTTTATCAACTATTCCTTTTGTTTCAGGTGTAAAGAATTCTTTATATATTTGTATATTTATATCTGGATTAATATCTAAAGCCCTACTTTTAGCAACCTCTACCTTAGGTTTACCAATTGTTGAAGTTGTGGCAATTATCTGCCTATTTATATTTGTAATGTCAACCTCATCTTTATCAACCAAAACAAAATTTCCCACTCCAGCTCTAACTAATCCTTCTAAAACATATGAACCAACTCCACCAATTCCAAATATTGCAACCTTTGCATTTTTTAATTTTTCTAGAGAATCTTTTCCAATTAAAAGTTCTGTTCTTGAAAATCTATTTAACATTTTCTCCTCCTTAAATTATATCTTTTACCTCAAATCCTATATCTTCAATTACCTTTTTTATTTCATCATTATTTATACTTTTTGTTGATGTTATACTTGCCTTTTTATCATCTAACTTAACAGCTACATTTTCCACTCCATCTATACTTTTTAAAGCTTTTTCTACACTCATTTTACAATGATTGCAACTCATTCCTTCTATATATACATTTTTTTCATATATTTTCTTTTCCATTTTTCTTTCCTCCTCATATTTTACCTTAAATTTATTTATTCTAAGGGCATTTGTAACAACACATACTGAACTTAAACTCATAGCAAGTGCTCCTATCATTGGGCTCAATGTAATTCCAAACTTTGGATACAAAATTCCTGATGCTATAAATATTCCAACAGAGTTATAAAAGAAAGCCCAGAATAAATTCATTTTAATATTAGATATAACCTTTTTACTAAGCTTTATACTTGTAATCACTTCCATTAAATCATTTTTCATCAATACTACGTCAGCTGATTCTATTGCTATATCTGTCCCATTTCCAATTGCAATTCCAACATCTGCTCTTGCAAGTGCTGGACTATCATTTATTCCATCACCAACAAATGCAACTTTTTTTCCATCATCTTGTAATTTTCTTACCTCTTTTTCCTTATCATCAGGTAAAACATCAGATACAACCTTTTTAATTCCAACTTCTTTTGCTATAGAATTTGCAACATATTTATTATCACCTGTAATCATTACTGAATCTATTCCCATTTTATTTAAATTTTTAATCATTAAGTAACTACTTGGTTTTACAACATCCTTTACAGCAATTATACCTATTATACTGCTCTTATCTGCAACATAAAGAACAGTTTTAGCATCGTTTTGTAAATTATCTACTACTAATGATATTTCATTATTTACATTAACGTTATTTTCAGTTAAAAACTTTAAATTTCCACATATATATTCTTTTTTTAATATTTTGCCACATATACCCTTTCCTGGTATTACCTTAAAATCACTTACATCTAATGTATCAATTTTTTCTTCTTCTATTTTATTTAATATTGCTGTGGATAATGGATGTTCAGAATTTTTTTCTAAACTTCCCGCAATTTTTAACAAATCATTGTTATTAGTAAATGAAATAACATCAGTAACTACTGGTTTTCCATAAGTTATAGTTCCTGTTTTATCTAAAACAACTGTATCTACTAAATGAAGTGTTTCTAAACTCTCAGCGGACTTTATCAAAATACCATGTTTTGCACCAACTCCTGTTCCAACCATTATAGCTACAGGAGTGGCAAGTCCTAATGCACATGGACATGCTATAACTAGAACACAAATAGCTATATTTAATGCAAATTCCAAACTCTGTCCACTAATTAGCCATAATATACATGAAATAATTGAAATTCCAATTACAATAGGTACAAAAACTAGACTTACCCTATCTGCAAGTCTTGATATTGGTGCATTTGTACTACTTGCTTCCTTTACTAATTTTATAATATTGGAAACCGTTGTATCCTCTCCTACCTTAGTTGCTTGTATTCTAATCATTCCATGCAAATTCGTTGTTCCTGATGTAACTACATCTCCTATTACTTTCTGGACAGGTATGCTCTCACCTGTTATGCTTGACTCATCTACTGTAGTAGTTCCATGAACCACAATACCATCAACAGCTATATTTTCTCCTGGTTTTATTACTAAAATATCATCCTTTAGAGCATCTTTAGTATCTATAACAATTTCATTATTATTACGTATAACAGTTACCTTCTTTGGTACTAAATTAATTAATTTTTTAATAGCATCTCCAGTTTTTCCTTTTTGTTTTTCTTCTAAATATTTTCCAAGTGTAATTAATGTAAGAATTGTTCCTGCTGATTCAAAGTAAATATTCATAGAATATCTATGGACTAGTTCATGATTTTGTGTACTAAGTCCATATCCTATAACATACATCGAAACAAGGCCATAAACAATACTTGCTGTACTTCCTATTGCAATTAAGGAATCCATATTTGGACTCTTCATAAATATTTTTTTAAAGCCACTAGAAAAATATGTTCTATTTATATACACAATTGGAATAAGGAGCAAGAATTGTGTAAATACTGCCGTAAATATATTATCATCTCCATCAAATATATTAGATATAAACGTTGGAGTTGGTAACATGTGATGCATTGCAATATACATTAACGGAATTAAAAAGCATATTGACACTATAAGTTTTCTCTTAAGAAGTTTTAAATTATTTTTTTCATTTTTATTTTCAGTATCTTTATTACTTTCTTTTTTATTACCATCTAAACTTGCACCGTATCCTGCTTTTTCTACAGCCTGAATAATATCATCACTTTTTAGAATTTTATTATCAAACTCAACTTCCATATTATTTAAGAGAAGATTAACATTTACATTTTTCACACCTTTTAACTTACTTACTGCTCTATTTACATGTGACGCACAACTACTACATGTCATTCCACTAATGTCAAACTTAAGTTTTTCCATAGCACTTCACCTCTTTATTTTAATTTTTTGATTAAAAGCATTACATCATCTATTATGTCTATATTTCCATCTTTAATTTCATCTGCCACACAAGTTTTTAAATGCTTTTCCAAAATTTTATTTCCTAAGCTTTGAAGAGACTTACTTACTGCAGCAATCTGAATTAAAACATCACCACAATATCTGTCATCTTCTATCATTTGATTTATTCCCCTTACTTGTCCCTCAATTATATTAAGTCTAGATGTTATATACTTTTTATCATCCTTACTCCTATGAGTTAATCTTTTTTCTGCACATTTTTCACAACTCATTTTTTCACCTCAAATACATTATATACCCCTATAGGGTATGTGTCAAGTAAAAAAAATCCAAATTATTAGTTTTTAATAATTGGATTCTTTTCATTTAAAATTTATTCTACAACAGCAAGTGTATCTTTTTTATCTATATTCTCTACTCCAGTTATATTATAATACGATGATGGAGTATCACTAACAATTATAGTTTCTGCTATTACAACACTATTTGTATATTCTTGTATTTCTGATACAAAAGGTGCCAAAACCTTTACATCTGATGTAACTTCAAAAATAAGGCTATGCCTTGTTTGATTTATTCCAGCACTTTCAAACTTTGATTTTATTTCACCCTTTACATCTCCTAAAGGAAAAGTTTTAAGAGTAATCTTTGGACCATATCCACTCACAACATTTTCACTAAATATTATACCAAGAGGAAGTGTAATTTTTCCTTCTTCGTAATCTTGCAAATTTTTTTCAACATCATTTGTTATACTTGTTGTTAATTTGTTTATCTCAAGAGAATTAGCACTAAGTGAAGTTACCTTGCCATTATTATCTTTATTAATTGTTACTAAATTTTCATACTTTACATTTTCAATATTTTTATATACAGCATCATTTGTACATTTAACTGCAATATTTCTTGCACTATTTTCTGATACCTTTAGTATTGCTGGCCTTATTTTATTACTAAACGTATAAAAAACAACAATTAAAAGAAATATAAAAATAAATAAAAAGACAAATGGTTTTTTAAAACTCATTTGTCTTAAAGTTAAAGCATAATACTTTGCTCTCATTTTACCTTATTACAAATATTTTTTGGCCAACATTAATTTTATCTGGATCTAAAATATCCTCATTGGTCTTTAAAATCTTCTCAACACTAGTTTTATATTTTTTTGCAATATGCCATAGTGTATCTCCTGGTTTTACAATGTATATGTTCATACTATCTAAAGATGCTAAATCTAATTTATCACCATCTATTTTATCTATAATGTTTATATTTGCAACATTTTCAACATAACATCTTGCCATAATATTCATATCAATATCTATATCTCTTCCGCTTTGTGTAAGATTTATTCCATTATTTGAAATATCAACTGTTATCTTAGCATCAGATGTAACATTTTCAAGAGTTACATCTGCATTTACTAATACATCAACTTGCTTTGTTTCTAATTCACTATTTTCTGCATTTTGAGTTATTATATTTACTTTTGCATTTCCTTCTATATGAACACTATTATCTGGATTTATAGTTGAATTAATAGAGTTAGAATCTAATGTATAGTCAACGACGTTAGTATTTTCCGGTAATATATTAGAAAGATTTTCTCTAAGCTCAATATTTTTAACTATAACAAAATCTTTTTTTACAACATTTAATTCTGTTCTATCATAATTTAATTCACGGGTTTGACTATAAAAATCATCAACATATTCTATTTCTTCATCTTCAAACATTGTAACATCTGCTTCTATTCTGTAATCTGCACTCATTGTTTTTGAACTTTCAATATCAGATTTTTGTTTTAAATCAAAGTTTTGTAAATTATATTCAATTTCAAATTTAGATCTATCATTTATATTTTCAAGTTCAATCATAGCAGAAAAAGGAACCATAAGTTTTGTCTTTTTTACCTTTTTTTCTTCTGAATCTGGAAGGTATAACATACAAGCCTCAATATCTCCTTTTACCATTATTTTGTTATAACTTTCCTTATACTCTGTATTTTTTATTTTTGTATTTAAATCTAATATTTCAAAAAAATCTTCTGCATCTTTTGGAAGCATTACATCATCTTTTGATGCTATAATGCTTTTTTTATGTTGTAATATATTGCTAAAATTTCCTGTACACATTTTGCATTCAATATTTTCTTCTGGATCAAAAGAATTAATTAAATTTACATTTATGGTACACTTTCCCCTTACCCTAAAACATACTTCAGCTTTAACTGATATTTTTCTTTCATTTGGAAGTGCATATATTATATTTTTAACACTTGGAATTACAGTTACATTCATATCTTTAGAAATTCCTTTAACTTCTAAATTTTGAGTAAAAGGATAACTTGCAAAAAGCCCCCTAGTATTAAATTTTTCATCATCAACTCTATATATAACGAAATAATTTAATTTACCAACTATTTTTAGCCTATCCTCCATAACCTCTACATCAGATACATATGGTGTAACATTTACGTATACTATTTTTAATGCATCTGGTTTAGTATCTGGCACTATAATATCTTGCTCCATCCATTCACTTACACTTTCATTTATGCAGCATTTATTTAGATTTAAATTCTTTTTTTGTGATGTTATTTGCATATAATTTCCCCCTCATATATTTATACTACACTATATGTAAGTGAAAAAATTATATGCATTCTATTCACAAATTTTATATATTTAACATACTATATATTAGTTGAATATTTACTATTCAACATTAGATATTTATCTTTAATGATAAACATAAACTATATATATAATCTCCTTGAGTTTTCAGGCTTACCACTTTATAACTTAAATGGTAAGCCTTTATATATTTTTATTTATAAAGTACTTTTTATGAGGACATTTTCGCCACTATATTTTTTGCATCAATTCTCTTAATATATCCAGAAGAGATTTTACCATTTTTTAAATTTCCCAAAATACTTATATACACTTTACAAATTCCCATTTGCTTAGAAATTATTCCGTCTCTTATATTTACATTTTCAATTTTTTCATATCGTATAATCTGTAATCTTTTTAAAAATATACCATTTATTACACATATATATTTATCTAAAATAACAATTCTTTTTATTAAATATATTATAAACGTTAAAATAAATAATGAAAGTGAAATAAGTAAAGCTATTTTTATATTTATATATATACATGGAATTACTAACATAAGCATTAAAATAATAATTTTAGTACCAAATACAACTAAACTTTTTGAAGCTTGATTTTTATTCTTTAATGGAATTTCATATTCAGGTAAAATCAATTTTAAAATATTTATACACTTCTTCTTTTTCATAATTGGAAAAAGCATTGAAAGTTTATTTTTGCTATCACCAATTCCCGATGTTATAACGTTTAGTTTATAACATCCAAATATAGCACAAAGTAAAGATACATCTGCAATTAGTCCATTTATTTTACTTTCTGGTATAATATACAATTTCTTTGTAAAAATACCAAATGATACATATATATTTTTATTTTTTCTTTTTACATAGTAATTTAAATATTTTATTAAATTTTTAGCAACACTATATATTACAGGAAATATGAAACCTACTAATGTAATTATTAGGCCTAAAAAATTATATGAAATTTCTTTTAATAAACTACCATTTTGAAACATTGTAAATAGCAACATTATAAAGTTTATAATAACAATAATAGATGAAATAGGAATACTTAAAATACTATGTTTTACAATATCTCTTATTTTAAATTTAATAAAACTTTCTTCTGCACTATTTGTATATTTGAAATCATTATCTACTAGAAATGGTAATATGTATCTATCATAATTTTTTCTATTAAGTATTACTCCAAAATCGCAAAAAATTTTATTTTTTTCATTTGCATATATTTCTATTCTAGTTAGTTTAAATATTCTTTCAAAAATATTTTGACTTACGCAAATATTAGCTATATTTTTGATTAATATTTCTTTTCTGTCTTTTACAAATATGTTTTTATAAGTAACTACCATATCATTAGTTATTTCATATCTAGAAATCCTATATATTACTAAATAGTATATAAAAACTACAATTATAAATAAAGATAATGAAATAATAAGCAGTAAATTTATATTAATATTTAAATTAAATTCATTTATTTTTTTAACTATTATTGCAAAATTAGTTATAATAAGAAGAGAAGCAAGCCATGTAAGTTTTAATGTATTATCAAAAATACTAAGAATACTTAGTCTAAATTTATTATCTTCCATATATAGCCTTCATTCCTTTTTTTACAGTTTGTTCAATATCATAAGTCATACTATAATCAACATATTTTAAATTAACACATCCCCCACTACTATAGAACCTTACACTTGCAACTTTAAAAATTCTTCCTATTATTCCTCTTTTTATCTCAATTTTATACACTCTATTTACAAGCATTATTTTTCTTGATATTATTATTGCTCCACTTATAACTTCAATTTTTTTATTTGTCACTGTAAATTTATAATTTTTTATAACAATTGTTGAAATTAAAAATGCCCATATATACAAAAAAATATTAATTGTTAAAAATATAAAATTTAAAGTTAATTTAAACTTTACTTCAAAAACTATATCACTTATTATAGCCAAAAATCCCAAACATATATTTAAAATAATTGCAATTAACAAATAACATGTAATAATATATCTACTAGAGTTGTTAGAAATTTTTTCATATTTCATATACAATACCTCAGTATTATTATTTTACTTTTTTTACAAAAAAAACGCCATATCAAAAAAATTGATATAGCAAAAAAAAGAACGAAAAAAATTCGTTCAGTTCCCTCTTATATTTCGCCCCTTATAACCTAGTATACTTTGGTGTCGAAAAGTCATAATTTGTAAGTGATTCACCTGTAGGTAGACTAAGTTCTAGATTGTTAGTAACTAAATCAGCATAACTATATGATAACTTACTAGAAGTTTCATTTTCTTTAAACACAAATAAATTTGGATATGTACTGTCAATAACCCCTTTTCTACACACGCACTTATTTCTTCCTACATTAGCTTTAATAAGTATTTCTTGACCAACATAGCTTTCAACATCTTGCTTTACTTTAAGTAATGAATCTTTTGAAACCATATCCTATCACCTATATGCCTCTCTATGCCGATTATACCACTTCATATTAGTTTTGTCAAAGTAAAAAAAGCAATATAACGGGCTTTTATTTCATAAATATGTAAACATATTCATGAAATAGTCAGCTCGTTATATTTATTCAAATTATTTTCATATCAATATGACATTTTTGTTACATTTATTTTTTAGAATTTATATATTCTATAGCTTTTATAAGTTGAGTATCTTTATCTCTTGGAACACTTGAAGATTTTTGATATTCTTCAGGTAATTCTACAGTAATATTTGGTTCAATACCATTTTTATGTATTTCCACTCCACTTGCAGTATAATATTTTGCAACGGTAATAGATAATGCTCCTTTTCCATCTAATTGTTGTACTTCTTGTACTATACCTTTTCCATAAGTTTTAGTACCTATCAAAACTCCAGTATTAGAATCTTTTATTGCACTTGCAAGTATTTCTGATGCACTTGCACTTCCAGAATTTACAAGAACTGCTACAGGTATATTAATTTGATTTTTTCCATCACATTTATATACTCTTTCGCTTTCATCTTTATATACTAATTTTACAATATCACATTTTGGAAGCATTTCTTTTAATATTGATACTGTATCTGACACAAGTCCACCTGGATTATTTCTTACATCAATTACAAGTCCTGTTATATTTTTACTTTTTAATTTCTCATATTCAGTTTTAAATTGTTTATACACATTATTATCAAATGACCAGATACGAATATATCCTATATTTCCATCCATTATATCTGATTCAACATTATTAGGAATTATTTCTTCACGTTTAACAGTTTTTTCAAGTGTATCATTATCTCTCTTTATTATTAGTTTTACCTCAGAACCTGCTTCTCCTTTTAATTTATCTACACACTCATAGAATGATTTTTGGCTTACAACAGTTCCATCTACACTAAGTATTACATCCCCTATTTTTAAATCTGCATCTAATACAGGTGCATCTGGCATAATTCCAAGAATTATAATTCCTTCAGATTTAGTATCATAAGTGATATGAATTCCAAGGCCACCATATGTTTCTGTTCCACTATTTAACATTTGGCTATATTCTTCTTCATCCATATATCTTGTATATGGATCACCTGTTGCCTCAGCAATACCTGCAACTGCCCCATCAACAAGTTTTTCAGTATCAATATCATCAATATACTTACTTTTTACCATCTTTATTGCATCTTCTATTCTTGTCATGTATTTTGATATATCTTCACCATTTGAAGTCTTCGTGCTTTTGATTAAAGACATAGCAACAAGCGTCATTGCACCTATTACAATTGCTGAAAATACAACTATTATTGAAATAATAACAGCCTTATTTATAAACCTTTTTCTTTCATTTTTGTATTCTTCATTCATTTTATCTACCCTCTTTAACATTATAATTATATATTAATTGTAATATTTAGTCAATTAAAATATTATCTTTTTTTATTTTTTTTACACTTGTTTTTCAATTTTTTCTTATGTTTACTTGACATATGTTCTAAACTATTGTATAATTTAATAGTAAATTTTTAGGATATAAAACATTTGTGTTAATTATCCAATCGGAGGGAGGGAAACAATATGCCAGGAATAAAAGTTAAAGATAATGAAAGTTTAGACAATGCATTAGCAAGATTTAAAAAACAATGCGCAAAATATGGTGTCCTTGCCGAAATACGTAAAAGAGAACATTACGAAAAACCTAGTGTTAAAAGAAAAAAGAAATCAGAGGCTGCCAGAAAAAGAAAACATTAAAATATAACAGAGTTATATTTTATAAATATATTAAGGTCATATGTATAATGCATATGACCTTTTTATTGACATTTTATGTAATCAGTTGTATAATATTCCTACAGAAAATTTTATATACAAATATATTAATATTATTTTGGAGGGAATCATGAATAAAAAACCTGATAAAACAGCGACACAAGAAATATATCTACCACAATCAAGAACTGATTATGGAGACAATTTCGATGAAAGTCCACTTAGAAATGATACCAAGCGGAAAAAAGGTAAGCCAAAATTAGCTTTTTACAAGAAGATATCAAAAAAACAGCTTATTATTATATCTTCTTGTGTTTTAGTTGTTATTATTGTAATTGGTATTATTGTTGTATCACTTTCTTCATCAAAAGTAGAAAAAAAACAAGAAACAACAATTTCATCTACAACGTCTACAATTAAGGAAGAAAAAAAATATACAACTTCTATTAACAATAATTATTACAATGAGGATAGTCAATCTAAGTACTCTTACACTGAAGGAAGTACAACTCAAGCTCCTTCTACTGAAATTGCCACAACTATGCAACCAACAACACAAGTTACAGAAACAAGTAAACAAATTGAAACAACAGATCCTCCTACTGTATCGTTTGAAACAGAAGCAGAAACAGCGACATACATGGAAAAAATATTATCTGTCGATGATATTTCTGTTATTAAAACAGGTGATAATGTATTCTTTTGTACAGCCAACGGTAGATTTGATGGATATTCTGATGAAGAATTGCTAAACCTTGTTTCTATATCTGCCACATCTGGAACACCAATTATATCATCACCTAACCTAAATGGTTCAACATTTTCTTTTTATATAAACTTAAGTGATGAATGTGATGGTGAATTATGTATTCATTTTGGAAACTATGACTATTATCAGCCAATAAGCTCAATGAGTTGATTTAAATGCTCTCTTTTAATAGAGAGCATTTTTTATTATAAATTATTATTTTTAATTATATTTTTATCAAAATATTTATAACTGCCTAATTTTAACTTTCCAAGATTCAAATTTCCAATTTTTGTTCTTTTTAAATTAATAACATTAAGTCCTACGGCATTACACATTTTTCTAACTTGTCTATTCTTTCCTTCAGATATTACGATTTCAAGTTCATTTTTTTCAAGTATTTTTCTTACTTTTGCAGGTTTAGTTACATACCCTCCTATATCTACTCCTCTTTTTAACATTTCTATTTTCTCATTTGTTATATTTCCACTAACTTTTGCAATATATGTTTTTTCAATTTTATTTTTAGGATGCATCATTTCGTTTGCAAAATTTCCATCATTTGTAAGTAGTAAAAGGCCCTCCGTATACATATCTAATCTTCCTATTGGATATACACGTAAATTTGTATCAATCAAATCTAATACACTTTTTCTCCCAAATTGTTCCTTGCTTGTTGTAACATATCCTTTAGGTTTATTTAACATTATATATACAAGCTTATCTTCCTTTTTTATTATTTTATTATCAACTGCTATAGTATCAGATATTTCATCAATTTTAACTCCAAGATCTGTAATAACCTCTCCATTTACACTTACTTTTCCACTTTGAATAAGAGTATCAGCACTTCTTCTTGAACATACTCCACACTCAGAAATATACTTATTTAACCTAATCATTATCCACTTCCTATCACAAAGCATTATGATATTTCATATATTATATTATCATAAGCTTATGTTTATATATTATATAAATGCTAGCATATTATTGGCTAGCATTTTCTTTTTTTTCTAACTTATCAATAATATTTAAAAATTCATTTGGTAAATTACTTTGAAATTCAACATATTTACCTGTTATAGGGTGATTAAAGCCTAAAGTTTTTGCATGTAACATTTGTCCTGTAACTTTAAATTTACCATCCTTTTTTCCATACACTTCATCTCCAACTAATGGATGATTTATATATGACATATGCACACGTATTTGATGAGTTCTACCTGTTTCTAAAGTTGCTTTTACAAGAGTTACGTTTGAAGCATAAAATCTTTTTAAGACCTCAATATGAGTAACAGCCTTTCTACTATTTTTATTCGTTACTGCCATCTTTTTTCTATCTTTTATACTTCTTCCTATAGGAAGATCAATTGTAAAATTATCTTCTTTAACTATCCCTTTAACTAATGCAATATATTCTCTTTTTATATCATGTTCTTTAAATACATCAGATAGTTTTTTATGTGATTTATCATTTTTAGCAACAACTAAAATTCCTGAAGTGTCTTTATCTATTCTATGTACAATTCCAGGCCTTATTTTTCCATTTATCCCTGAAAGCTTTCCTTCATGAGAATACATTAAAGCATTTACAAGTGTACCCTCGTAATTTCCATTTGCAGGATGAACAACCATCCCCTTAGGTTTATTTACAATTATAATATCATTGTCTTCAAATAATATATCTAAAGGAATATCTTGGGCCTTTACATCTAGTGGTACATCATCTTTTAAGACAACTTTTACAACATCTTTTTCCTTTAGACTATAGCCTGATTTTTCTATCTTGCCATTTACTGTTATATTTCCATCTTCTATTAACTTTTTAATATAGCTCCTAGTTATTTTTAAATCTTGCTCCAGAATAAATTTATCTAGTCTTTTTTTTACATTACTTTTATCTATAATATATTCCATATTTTTACCTATCTATTAAATATCTTTTTTATATCTTCCTCGTTAAATTGATATTTTTTATTACAGAAATTGCATTTTACTTCTATAATACCGTTATTATCTTTTAGAGCATCAATTGCTTCATCATATCCCATAGAAATAATCGCATTCTTTATTCTAATATCATTACAATCACATAAAAGTTTAGGTGTGTTAGTATAAACTTCTTCTATCTTTTCATCTGCTGTTATAAGTTTTGCAACATCCAACATATTTTCTAAATCCATCATCATAGATGTTACACTTTTTATACCAGTATTTGCATTTTCAAGAATATCTATAACTTTATCGTCTGTATCTGGTAAAGGTTGTATAAAATATCCGCCAGCCTTTAAAACATTTCCGTCTTTATCTAAGTTTACTCCTAAAGACACAATAGATGGTGTTTGTTCAGATTTTAAATAATAATACGCAAAATCCTCTGCAATTTCTGATGAAACTAAATTACACTTTCCAATATATGGTTCTTTTAACCCTATATCTTTTATAACTGTTAAAATTCCTTTTCCAATTGCCCCAGCTACGTTATATTTACCATTTACATTTTTTAATTCAATTTCAGGATTACTTACATATCCTTTTATCTCTAAATTTCCATTTCCGCATGTAATTATATTTGAAATTTGCCCATCACCTGAAATCTGTATACTTAATCTATCATCTTTTTCATCTAACATTGAAGACATGATTGTAGTCATAGCAAGTGTTCTTCCAAGAGCGACAGTTGTAGTATTAGATAAATTATGAATTTCTCTTGATTTCTTTACCATTTCTGTCACATTGCAAATAACTACTCTAACACTATTTCCATGTGCTAAATATTTTTTACATATATCTTTATTTTCCATTTTTTTCTCCTTAAAAAATACAAGTATATTATATCAAAATATACTTGTATCTTCAACTTTTATTTATATTTTATAACAAAATATTATACCTTTTTTATTTTTATACTACTTTGGATTTTTTCTTTTTTATTCTTCTTGTAAGAGTAACTTTAGTTCCCTCATTTTTACTTGAATCTATTAATACCTCATCCATAAATGTTTCCATTATAGTAAAACCCATGCCTGCATGTTCTAATTCTGGCTTTGATGTATATGTAGGAAGCATGGCAGTTTCTATATCCTCAATTCCCACTCCTTTATCTTCTATTTCTATTTTTATAACATCATCATTATCAGAATAAATATATGCTTTTACAATCACACTTTTATTTTCTAAATCATCTACTTCATCATATCCATGTTCTATTGAATTAGTAACAGCTTCAGATATAGCAGTCTTTATATCCATTAATTCATCTATAGTTATATCTAGTGTAGAAATAAAGCTAGAAATTGCTACTCTAACTATTGCAACATTTTCAAGCACTGCTTTTATTTCTATTTTCATTCTATTTATTTCTTCCATTAATCACACCTCACAAGAATTTTATCTGAAACTTTTGATAATTCTAGTATTCTTTTTATACTATGTGTTGGATTTAATACTATCATTTTAGAGTCCATAAATTTTATTAAATTATATCTTCCAATTAAAAGTCCTATTCCACTACTATCCATAAATTTAACATCACTTAAGTCTATTATAAATTCACGTGGTTGATATCTCATTATATATCCATCTATCACCGTTCTTAGTGTTTTACACGCTTTCATATCAAGTTCTTCATCCAAATCTATTTTTAAACTTCCATCATTATAATTATACCTCATTTGTACCACCTCACCAAGAGTATATCATATTAAATTAGAAAAAAATGTTGAAATTTATGAAAACAAAAAAAATATCCCACAAAATTAATTGTGGGATATTTTATATACAGAATAACTGAAGGGGAGAGTTATTCTGCCTGATTATCAGTAGTAGTTGTTTTTGTATTAGATGATCCTACTACTGTGGAACTGTTGTTGCTTCTAGGAGTTAAGGGAACTGTAGGAGCCTTGTTAATTTCCTCCTGTGATATTGTTGGAGGAAGAGTATGTTCTTCTTCAAACTTTTTCTCAGGAGATGGGCTTTCCTTTTTTGAAGAAATGCTTGCACCATAGCCTTTGTTACCTCCAGTGATGCCTTCATCTTTCTTCGAATCCTTATCACTACTCATGTCTTTATCCTTTTCATGAGTATCATAATTTGAAACAGTTTTTCCACTACTATAGTTGCTATTTCCGCCGCCTTTACCAAATTTACTATTACCACTACTATAATTGCTATTATTGCTATCATTATTAGTAGTAGCACTACTTTCCTTTTTGGTTTTAGTAGTGGTTGGCTGAACTGTTGTACTCTCTGTTGCTTTTGGCTTTGTTGTAGCTGCTACTGTTGTTGCCTGGGTACTGCTTGATGATGTGGAAACTGTAGTTTCTACATTACTTGACGGGTTGTTGCTATTACAGCTATGAACTGCAAAAACAATGGCAAAAATAATGATAGCTATTACTATAGCCCCTGAAACCATATCAGATACAACTTTGTGCCTATCGTACCATTCAAGAAGCCGCTCTTTTATATTTTTTTTCTTTTCGTCTGCAGGTGTAATATAAAGAGGACATTCCTTAGTTATTTTTTTACAAGTATTTGTTGGTACAAGTCCAGTTTCTTCTTTTTTATAACTGTATGTTCCATCATATTTATTCTTCTTTTTCATAATTATAATCTCCTTAATAAATATTTTAATGTAATATATATGAAAATTTCCCCAAAGTATCATGTCTCCCCACATAATTATCTGGAAAAATCATTATCTTTAAATTTAATTTTATAATTTAAATACAACTCTACAACTATATTATAGCATACTTTACATAAAAAATCAAGAGCTATACAAAAAAACAGGTTTTTACCTGTTTTTTATATTATTTAACTAATTTTGCTTGTACAACAAACCTACCATCATTTACAGAATAGTCACAAGTTGAAAGAGTAAGGATTGTATCATTTGAGTTAACATCAATATCTGTATTATACATACTTTTTTCTTTTAAACTATCTAAAAATGTTGAATACTCTGTTACTGTATCAAAGTTTACATCTATATAGAAGAAATCTGGTGTTGTCTTGTAAACAGAGAATATTTGCCATTTATAATTTCCATTTATAGTAGACATATATATTGTTTTATGATTTTTAAAGAAATCTTCTTTTTCATATTTGAATAAATCAGAAAAATACGTTGTATCTTCTGGGTTATGCCCATAAATTATAAAATGTGCCATATTATCCATATTATTTAAATTACATCTGTAATCCATGAAAAGTTCACCATATTTTTTTTCTTCACTATCTCTATCTTTAGCAAAGTAATCTTCATTGGTAAGTCCTTTAAATACAGGTGCATCTATTGATGTATCTGGAATTTTAAGCCAAGCTACAGCATCTGTATATGTTGCATTTAAAGCTATAATTTCATTTTGTAAATTTCTGTTTGATTCAACATCATATTCCTCACTTGTTTGTTCATTATTTTGATCTTTAGATTTATTTTTTGAATTCCAATATATACTTAAACCTAATCCAATTATTGCAAGAGATATAACTACTACAATACAAATTATAATTATTTTATTTTTGCTTTTATTATTTTCACCCATTAATAGTAATACCTCCTTTATTAATATTTACCTGTCTTTGGATTTGGTACCCAATCAGCTGGTTTATCTTTATTTTCCTCATTATTCTCTTCTTTGGTTTCTTCACTTGCAGAATCGTTATTCTGATCACCATTTCCATTTGAATTTTGACCTGAGCTAGATGAACTTCCTGATGAATTTACTGCACCTCTATTTACTAATTTAAATGGACTAGAATTTACACCTATTGTCCTATTTCCGTTATAGTCTGAAGCTGTGGCAGCAACTATGGAAATATACTTACTTCCATTTGATCCTTGTATGTTACTTAATGTGATTTTTCTCTCTACTACTTTTGAATTTTCACCACTACCACTAATTGATACATTAGCTGTAAATCCTTTTAGTTTTACTGAATTTTGATATAAATTTACATTTGCAACTCCAGATGCATCAGTATATCTAACAATATATGTAACTGTACCACCATTATTTGCGGAAGATATATTAGGCCCTATAAGTGAAATACTTGGTGCCACTGTATCATTTGATCCAATACTAAAAGAGTTGCTATATGTAGTTGCTGAATATGCTGATCCAAGCCCATCATTTGCTATTGCAGCACCTGATCGTATCTCAACATAATTTCCACTTGAATTTCCTCTAACATTGTTAAGAGTTACTGTATACCTACTATATGTATTTTTTATTACTCCAACATTTGCGCTAAAGCCATGAACAGTAACATATGAAGCATTAAAAGGAATTCTTCCACCGTTTACTAGATTATTTCCAGAAAATTCTACAGAGAAAGATATACTATCTCCTTGAGAGCAATTTGAGATGTTTCCTATTCTTACTGTTGGTCTTGCTGTTGCCTTTACAAATCCTGTGCATAAAAAAGTAACTAATACACAAGACATTATTACAATGACAAATATTATTTTACTACGTTTTTTTAAACTTGTCATATTTTTACCTCCATTTCAATGCATTTCTATTATACCATACATTACATAATTAGTCAAACTAATGTATAAAGTTCCAGCTATTTTAATATAACTTTTTTATTTTTACTATATTCAAATATAATATATCATTAATTTGAATAATAATCAATGCATTTTTAAAACAAAATAAATTAACGAATTATAATCATATTTTTTACTTAAAGTAAGCACAAAACAGGGAAACAATCTAAAAATTAGTTCCCTGTTTTAATTTTATATATTTCATTTACTTTAAAGTTCATCTGCTCTTGGATGAGTCTTCATGTACTCATCTTTTGTACCCATATGAGCTATTTGTGTATAAAGCATTGTTGATGCTACATCTGTATGTCCTAATAGCTCTTGTACTGTTTTTACTTCTGCACCATTCTCTAACATATGTACTGCAAAAGAATGTCTTATTGTATGAGGAGTTATCTCTTTATCGATTTTAGCTTGATCTTTATATTGTTTTAAAATTTTCCAATAACCTTGTCTAGTCATTTTTTGACCATTTGTATTTATAAATAAAGTTTTTTCATCTTCACTACGAATAAGTAATGGTCTAACATTTTCCATATATTCCTTTAAACATTTTAAAGCTAATTTTCCTAAAGGAATATGTCTTTCTGAGTTTTTCTTTTTAACTTTTATAAACCCATTAGTTAAGTTAACATCTTCTGTTCTAAGTGAAATTAGTTCTGTAACTCTTATTCCAGTTGCATATAATATTTCAAGCATTGTTTTATCTCTTTGTCCTTTAAGTTCACTTGTATCAGGTTGTTCAAGTAACTTTTCTATTTCACTATCTGTTAAAATCATAGGTTCTTTTCTGCTAACCTTTGGAAGCTCTACATCAGTTGCTATATTTACTTCAGCAAGTTTCTTACCTACTAAATATCTATATAAACTCTTTACTGAAGCTGCACTTCTTGAAATTGTAGAATTTGATTTACCTTCAGCGATTAGATGATTTACATATTCTTTCATATCATCTTTAGTTAAATCAAATATTTTTTTACCTTGTGCTTCAAAATAATCATTGAACTGAATAAGGTCTCTTTTGTATGATGCAAGCGTATTTTGTGATGCTTGTCTTTGTTCTAAATTTTCAATAAATTCGTCAATAATAATCTTCATGATTTGCTCCTCCATCCATCATGTATATTTTACACTATTTAGTATAATTTTGCAAGGGTTTTAATAAAAATTATGTAATGTTTTTATACATTATAATCTTTTAACCATTTAAGGAGACAAATCATGACATCTACATCTTTATATACATATGTATAACACCTAAAGAAAGTAGTTGTTCTATTATTACAGAAAGTGCTATTACGGAGAATCCAAGGATTAATTTATACATTTCTTTTATTGTTATTTTAATACCTCCCCCATTTTCCTTTGCCTCAATTAATTCATAATGAAAAGAAACTGAATTTATTGATAAATAAATAAATGCTGGTATATATATCAAATTTGGAATTATTACAAGTAAAAGTAATGCAATTATTCCATTTCCAAAGCCAAACACATAAAATAATGTCGGAATGTATAGTCCAATAGAAAAGCCTTTTAATATATTTGTCATACATACAAGCCCAGGTGCAATTAATGTTATTGATGAAAAATATAGTATTAAAACTAAAATACCATTCGATATCATACCATTTTTTATTACATTTATCCCTTCAAAATTTTCACTCTTTGTACTACTTAATGTATTATTTAATGTCTGTATAATCTCTGTTTTTGTACCACCTGGCATAAAGTTAAATGTAATTATTCCTACAACAAGTCCAATAATTAGACATGAAAAAATAAGGACAATGCTTTTAAAATTATTATTAATATACTCTTTTATATAATCTAACATACAAAACTCACCATACAACATATTATGCTTGTATGATGAGTTTAGAACTTGTTTATTTTACACTTTTACTTTCAGCGACTGCCAATTTATCACATCTATTGTTATATTCATTATCAGCATGACCTTTTACTTTTATAAATTTAACATTGTGAAATGATATAAGACGTATTAATTCTTCCCATAATTCAATATTTTTTGCCTTTGTTTTATCTGACTTTATCCAATTATTCTTTTTCCATGAATATACCCATTTGTTATTTATACTATTTACAACATATGCACTATCAGAATATACTTCTACATCACATTTTTCCTTTAACACTTCTAGTGCTTTAATTACAGCCATCATCTCCATCTTGTTATTTGTTGTATTTTTTTCTCCTCCTGATATTTCTTTTTCTTTTCCGTTATATATTAATATAGCTCCATAACCTCCAGGTCCAGGATTTCCGCTACATGCTCCATCTGTATATATAGTTACTTTCTTTAAATTTTCCAATATTCTCTACCTCTTTACTTGAATTTTACATTTTACTGTGCTAAACTTTATATATATATACGTGTACTATACCATAATATTGTACATTTTTCAATATAAGGAGAGAGATTTTTGAAAGTTTTAGGAATAATTGCAGAATATAACCCTATGCATACTGGTCATATATATCACATATCTAAAGCAAAAGAAATTACTGGTTGTGATACGGTTATAGTAATAATGTCAGGAAGTTTTACACAACAAGGAAGTATAGCAATAATAAATAAATTTGAACGTGCAAAGCAAGCTATACAAAATGGTGTCGACTTAGTAATAGAAATTCCAAGTGCATTTGCATCATCTGATGCAGGAAATTTTGCATACAAATCTGTAAGTATATTAAATGATTTAAATGTTGACGCAATATGTTTTGGCGCAGAAACTGACAATATAGAAAGATTAAAATTAATTTCAGAAACATTAATTTATAAAGATAAAGAAATATGGATCGAAATAAAAAATGAATTAAAAAAAGGTATTTCTTTTGCTAAAGCAAGAAATAACTCACTTAACAAATTTCTAAATGAAGATGATATAAATATAATATTATCTCCAAATAACATTTTAGCACTTGAATATTTAAAGACTTTAAAAGTTTTAAATTCAAACATTATTCCTTTTGCTATACATAGAGAAAGTAATTTTAATAGTCATATGCTTGAAAATTGTTATACAAGCAGTACAAGCATACGTAAAGCTTTAGAAAATAAATGTAACTTAAACGATATACAAAAATACATTCCTGAGAATGTATCTAAATATTTAAAAAATAATAAAATAATATTCAATAATGATTTTTTTGAAATATTAAAGTATAAAATAATATCAATGAATGAAAATGATTTAAAAGAAATAAATGGAGTTAGTGAAGGTATTGAGAATAAACTAAAAAAAGAAATTTGTAATTCATATTCATATGATGAATTTCTTTTTAAAATAAAATCAAAAAGATACGAATTAAGTAGAATTAAAAGAATACTAGTTAATATTTTGCTTAATATATCTAAAGATGATTTTAACTTACTTAAAGAAAACAATTCTAATTATGCTCATATTTTAGCTTTTAATCATGATAAAAAAGATTTATTATCACATATATCAAATACTTCAAATATACCTGTTATATCATCTTTAAATAATAAAACTTTATCATATTTAAACAAATATCAAAAGCTATCACTTGATATAGATATATATGCTTCTAATATTTATAGCATGTTAATCAATCAAAAAATAAACAAAGACTATACGAATTTTATTTAATTTGTATAGTCTTTTCTATATGTTACTTATAAATTAATTAATTGCCACGCTTGTAACATCAACAATTTTTGAACTATTTGATGTATTTAATCCTAATATTTTTAATAAGCTTATAGGATTTACATCTACATACACTTTATCTTTTCTTGAATATATTACTAAATTTTCAATGTTATTTTTTATAATTTCTGTATATTTACTTGTATTATTTTTTATATCTGAAGCATTTACAATAGCACCTGTAGAATCTGTATAAGTCAAATCAGCAGATACTTCAACAAGTTTATTTACTACAGCTTTACATACATTATCAACTTTTACTTCATATAAGTCCAATACATCAGAATTTTTTACATTTTCTTTAGTTTCAATATTTACATTTACTGCATATGAATTTTCAGAAATAACTGTATCTGCTTTTTTTACTGTTTCCTTTGTGTATACTGATAAAATACCTTTTTGGGCATTTGTTCTTACTATATTTGTTTTCTTATTTCCACTTTCAACTTTTAAAGTTTTAAATTCATCTTGTTTACTAGAAAATTTAGCTGTTGCATCAGACTCTACATTTTTAAATGTAACAAGCTTTAATCCACTCTCGTCATCTTTGGCAACACTTACATAATCGTCTACATTATATTCTTTTGAATATATATCAACATTTTCTTTATTTTCCTCTTCTACTTTAGGCTTATTAAATTTTAATGCATTAAAATCAAATTTAATAACACCAAGTTTTACTCCTGCAAAGCCAAGTCCTCCAATTATTAATAACATTACAAGGACTGTAACTATAACAGCAATTAGTGAATTTCCTTTTTTCATATAATTTACCTCCAATTAAGCTATACATATATATTAGCAAAAACAAAAACATTTTTCAACAGATAAAATAAAAAATAGTGTAAAACTTTAACATTTTACACTATTTTAATATAACTATATTAGTTCTATTATTGCCATTTCAGCTCCGTCACCTTTTCTTGGAACTAATTTAATAATTCTTGTATAACCACCTGTTGCTTTTTCATATTTAGGTGCAATTTCATTAAATAATTTTTCTGTTAAATCAACAGTATTACCATTAAAATCACTTATTTTATTTAAATTTCTAAACATTTTTTTTCTAGCAGCAAGTTTTGATGGTTTATCAACATTTTTATTTTCTTTAACTACTTCTCTTACTATTACCTCATATTTTTTTCCATTTTTAGAAGTTTTAGTTTCTTTTACTTTTTTACCATTTTTATCTAGTTTTGCCCTAGATACTGTTTTTTCCTTAACTTCAAAGTTATCTTTTTCTTTTATTGCTAAATCTACTAAGCTATCAGCAATAGGTTTAACTTCCTTTGCTTTAGCAAGTGTAGTTTCTATTTTTCCATTAAGGATTAAAGATGAAACTAAATTGTTAAGCATGGCGCTTCTGTGAGAAGTTACTCTTGAAAGTTTTCTTGTTCCTGGCATTTTGCTTATCCTCCTTTAATTACTCGTCCTTATTTTTAAATTCAAGTCCAAGTTCTGCAATTTTATTCATTACTTCATCTAGTGATTTTTTACCTAGATTTCTAACTTTTATCATATCTTGTTCAGATTTATTTACTATATCTGCAACTGTATGTATACCTGCTCTTTTTAGACAGTTATATGATCTTACTGAGAACTCTAAATCCTCAATTGATGTTTCTAAAATTTTATCTTTCATAGATAACTCTTTTTGAGACATTATTGACATATTTTTAGCTATTTCAGATAAATCAATAAACATTTCTAAATGTTCATTTAAGATTTTAGCAGCCATACTTAAAGCTTCATATGGTTCTATAACACCATTTGTCCAAATTTCAATAATTAATTTATCATAGTTTGGATCTTGACCAACTCTTGTTTTTTCAACTTGGAAATTAACTTTTTTAACAGGTGTAAATATTGAATCAATTGGTAAAACGTTTATAGCATCTGTTGAATCTTTTTCTCTTTTTCCTTCAACATATCCTCTACCTTTTACAGCAGTCATTTCAATATCTAATTCTGCTCCATCATCAACATAAGCAATATGTAAATCTTTGTTTACAACTTCTATTGTTGAATCAGTTATAATATCTCCAGCTGTAACCTCACATGGTCCCTTAGCTTTTATAGTGATATCTTTTTTATCCACATCACTAGATTTTAAGCATACTTGTTTTAAATTAAGTATTAAATCTGTAACATCTTCTGTAACTCCTGGTATTGTTGTAAATTCATGAGTTACTCCTGCAATTTTTATTGTATTTATAGCATACCCTGGTAGTGATGAAAGAAGAATTCTTCTTAGTGAATTACCAAGTGTAATTCCAAATCCTCTTTCAAGAGGCTGTGCCTCAAATCTTGCATAATATGTGTCAGCGTTAACTTCAACACATTTTATTTCAGGTCTTTGCATTTCAACCATTTTAATTCCTCCTTTAATACGCTCTGATTACACGTATTATATATAACTTAATTAAATGATTTAATTAGTTCTTAGAGTATAACTCAACGATTAGACTTTCTTGAACTTCAAGATCAACATCTTCTCTAGTTGGTTTTCTTAAAACTTTTGCCTCTGTTCTATCTTTATTTAATTCTAACCATGCTGGTACTGCTTTTAATTTATTAGTTTCCATTACAGAAACTACTGTTTTATTATCTTTTTTAGCATCTCTTAAAGAGATAACATCTCCTACTTTACAAATATATGAAGGGATGTTTACTTTCTTACCATTAACATCTAGTACTTTATATCCTACTAGTTGTCTTGCTTCAGCTCTTGAAGTACCAATTCCCATTCTGTATGCTACATTATCAAGTCTAAGTTCTAATTGTTCGAATAAGATATCTGAAGTTACTCCTTCACGTCTGAATGCTTCTTCATAATATTTTCTAAATTGAGATTCTGAAACCCCATAATATTCTTTAGCTCTTTGTTTTGCTCTTAATTGAAGACCATATTCTGATAATTTTACTCTATTTTTACCATGTTGTCCTGGAGCATAAGATCTTCTATCAATTGCACATTTATTTGAATTACATCTTGTGCCTTTTAAGAAAAGTTTTGTACCTTCTCTTCTGCACTTTTTACATACTGCATCTGTATATCTTGCCATTTTATATTTACACCCCCACTATACTCTTCTTCTCTTTGGTGGTCTACAACCATTATGTGGTATTGGAGTAACATCTTTTATCATGTTTATTTCCAATCCAGCTGTTTGAAGTGCTCTTATAGCTGCTTCTCTTCCAGAACCAGGTCCTTTTACAAACACTTCTACACTTTTTAATCCATGCTCTTTAGCTGCATTAGCTGCTGTTTCAGCTGCTTGACCTGCAGCAAAAGGAGTATTTTTTCTTGAACCTTTAAATCCAAGTCCACCAGCACTTGCCCAAGATATAACGTTACCTTGAGAATCAGTCATTGTAACAATTGTATTGTTAAATGAAGATTGTATGTGAGCTGCACCAGTTGAAATATTCTTTTTTACTTTTTTCTTTGAAACTGATTTTCTTTTATCTGCCATTTCTAACTATACTCCTTTCTTTCCTGCTATTGTTTTTCTAGGACCTTTTCTAGTTCTAGCATTAGTTTTTGTTCTTTGACCTCTTACAGGAAGTCTTCTTTTATGTCTTTGTCCTCTATAGCAATTAATTTCCATTAATCTTTTGATGTTTAAAGATACTTCTTTACGAAGATCTCCTTCTACTGTATAATCTCTATCGATTATTTCTCTTATTTTTGCTTCATCTTCTTCTGTAAAATCTTTAACTCTTTTTGTTGGTTCAATACCTGCTTCTGCAAGTATTTTTCTTGATGCAGAACGACCAATTCCATATATAGATGTTAGTCCTATTTCTGCTACTTTTTGTTTTGGTAAATCTACTCCAGCTATACGTGCCATTTACTCTTACACCCCCACATTAACCTTGTCTTTGTTTGTGCTTTGGATTTTCACAAATAACTCTAACTACGCCATTTCTTCTAATCACTTTGCACTTCTCACAAATCTTTTTTACTGATGGTCTTACTTTCATTTTAATTCCTCCTTAAAATACTTGTTAATAAATTTAACAAAAGTAAGTTATATAATAAACATGAAACTAAAATAAAAGACATTTAAGGCCATGCCTTTTACAGCCGCTCTAGTTTTATGCTTATTGCATGATTTTAATATAATAGGATTATTTTCCTCTCCAAGTTATTCTACCTTTAGTTAAGTCATATGTTGAAAGTTCAAGCTTAACTTTATCTCCAGGTAAGATTTTAATGTAATGCATTCTTAGTTTTCCAGAAATATGAGCTAAAACCTCATGACCATTTTCAAGTTTAACCTTAAAATTAGCATTAGGTAAAGCATCTGTAACTATTCCATCAACTTCAATAACATCATCTTTAGCCACTATTCATTCCTCCTATTACAAAATTTTTACTCACTTTACGCATATAAAATAAGCAAAAGTTAACATATACATTATAACTTCTTTAACTCTAATTGTCAACATTTTTTAATAATTTTATTATTTTTTCCATGCATTTATTGAATTTTTTAAGTATATATTCTATAATAACAATATATATGCTATTATAGCTCAGTTGGTAGAGCAACAGATTCGTAACCTGTAGGTCGGGAGTTCGATTCTCCCTAATAGCTCCATTTGAAATTTGTACTCCCACATAGGGAGTTTAAATACGTAATGCGTCACCACTGGTGACGCATTTTTAGGTTAGTATAAATACTGATTTCAATAATTTACAATTTAATATAGTATATTTAAAATTTATTAAGCCTCTTTTAGACTATTTTCATTGAGTAAAAAGTCATAAATACTGATATAAATTATACCACATTATTTTAAAATATTTGTCGAAATTTATCCATCATCTCATTTTTTTATGTTGTCAAAAAACTCCATCCCCATTGTCATATAACTAATCCTCCAATTCAAACTCATATTCATCATCAACAATAAATATATTTTTTAAATTCATTAATTTTAACTTTTCTCTAGTATTATCTCTAAAATGGGTTGGAATAATTTTCAAATTTTTGTTGTACAATAGTAATTCCTTTATATTATCAATTCCCATGTGATACTTATCACCAATTTCTCGTGAACAATCACATATCATAATATCACAATTTTTTGAAATAAATTTTATATTATCACATAAAGAACTATCACCAGTTACACCTAATTTAGAATTAATTATAAAACCATATGCTTCAATCCCCTTATGTGCTACTTCCTTAACTTTTATATTATGATTTTCAATTTCAAAATCATCAAATATTTCAATAAAATTTAAATATTTATCAACAAATTCGTCAAAATAATCTCCATACATTAATCTAATAAATGTTAATAGTTTTTCTTTTGTAGTTTTGGGTGCATAAATATCAATTTTATGTTTTATTCCCAAAACTTCAATATTAACAATAAATGTAGGAAAATCTAAAATATGGTCTGAATGTAAATGTGTTAATAAAATTGTATCTATTTCTTTTAAATCGTAATTTTCTTTAATTAATTGTTTGATTGTTCCCGGTCCAATATCTATTAAAATATTATTCTCAATTATCAAACTAGCACAATTTGATTTTGAATAGATGGAACCTGTACCTAGAATTTTTACTTTCATTTCATCACCCATTGTATTTTACTATAAAGCCCAAAAAATTTCCATAGTATGGTTCTAGACTTTTTATTTATTTCTATTGGTTTATTTATTTTTATATTTTCTTTTTTTATATTTTTTCTAAATCTTCTTTTTCTAAATTATTTCCTTTATGTCCTTGTTGACCTCCTTACTTTTTTGATTTTTTCTTCTATTTATAATTCTATCCCCAATTTCATATAAATTTTTATATAATCTTTTTTTGAAAAAGAGTGTTGTAGTTCGTAAGCTGTTGCTTAACCGCTCCATCTGAAATCAACTTACGAGCTTATAAGTTCGTAAGTTTTTATTTTATGCAAAAAAGAGGAAAAATTATCAAAATAATTTAATCCTCTTTTTATGTTTTTCTTAATTTGGGAGAAATATCTTGTCTAGCCAGCACTGAATTTGTACTCCCGCACAAATTCGTATATGGGAAATTTCCATACCCTTAGGTATCTTTATACAAATAATTTTGGTTTATTAAATTTTATATATAACCTTAAATAAGTTGCTCTAACAATTCTATCAATTCCACATACAAAACTTAAACCTATTAATCCAATATTATATTTTTTGATCAAATAGCATAAAGGTACTCTCACACATATACCACCTATAAAAGCCATCAAACTTATAGCTTTAGTATTTCTGTTAGCAGATAAATATGCTTGATAATTACATCCAGCTACAGTTGCTACAAATGCTATTGAATATATCCATATATATGGATTACAAAAATTCCAAGGAATACTTTTCCCTAAAAGTAAATATAGCGGATATATAAATAGTGGAACAAATATTATCGCAAAGAAATTACCGTATAATCCAATCATATCAACTTTTTTTAGAAGATTATTTGTTTTGTTATTAATGTCATTTGAATATTCTACTAATAGGCCAGAAAAGTATCCTTCAATTATTTCACATAATGTATCAACTATTGTTTCACATACGCAATGAATAGCATAAATATTAGTACCAAAAGAACTTGCTACACTTGTATAATATATATTAACTATTCTTTGAATAATTTTATTAAATATTAGATCCTTTGCAAAACATAATATTTGTTTTATATAGTATAAACTACTACTATACCATTTATATTTAGAAAATAATAACAATAATACAGTATTAATAAATTGAGATATTATTGTTGCTACATATATTCCGATTTCATTATATCCTAATTTTATGCTTATATAATCTCCTGCTATATTTATTAAAGAAGAAGTAACTATAGAGATCCATATTTTATTTGTTTTGTTATTAATTTTTAGTATATTTTTAGGAACATAGCTTATTGCTAATAAAGGCAACTGTATTGCTTTTAATTTTAATATTATAGTTAATATTTCTCTTGCGTCATTTTCTAAATTATAAACATATGTTATTTGTCTTGAAAAAGTAAAAATTAATACAGAAATTATAAAAGAACTGATTAATTCTATTAACATTGCAGAACTATTAATTCTTTTAGAATTTTCTTTATCTCTAGCTAGCACTATTGCATGAGCATTACTTATACAAGCTTGAATAGTATTAATTGCCCAATTTAAAGTAATAAAAGAAGAAAATACAATTATAGCAGTTTTTCCTATAGAATTAGACATAGACTTATCTATAGTAACTAATAATGTATTTGTAAACTCAACTAGTATATATGGCAAAACAAATAAGAATGTCTTAAAAATATTTTTATTAAATTTTTGTTTCATTTTTTTCTCCATTACATGTTTTTATAAACTCTTCAAATATTTTATTATGATCTTTATTAACTTTGTATAAGCTTTCTGGATGAAATCTAAAGGCCACATAAAAAGTTTTATCAGGTGATTCAACTCCATCAATATACCCATCTTCACATATACAATTTACTATTAAATTTGGATGTGTATCTATTGTTTTTTTATGCCTAGAATTAACTTCAATTTCTTCTTTTTCTATAATTTTTGAAAATTTTGTATTATTAATTAATCTTATAGAATGTACATATAAATCATTCGTATTATGTTTTTCAGGATTTTCTATTAGTTTAGTTGTTCCTCCTAGTGCTCTAGCCATAACGTTTTGACCACAGCAAATACCAAGAGTTGGTATATTATTCTCATAGCAATATTTAGCTACTATCATTTCATAATTGTCACAAGCTCCTCCACCTTGAAATAATATTCCATCACATAAATTTATTTGAGCAATTAAATTATTATATTCATCTTTAGATAAATTATTTTTCCATTTATCTTCAACATCAATTTTTTCATCTTTTGGTAATATTATACCTATTGCTATACCTCCCTTATCAAAAATAGCTTGCTTTATTTCATCTCTTATAAACATATTTGATCCTATTTCATCTTTTAAAAAATGTTTTGAAACTATACCAATAATTGGTTTTTTATTTAAATTCATATTTACTCCACCTATCATATAAAAGTAATAACTTGATTTAGTATACAATAAAATACAAAAAAATCCAATATTTTCTTGAAAAAAGTATAACAATTCATATATAATATTTTTAGAAAGAGAACTTGGTCCGTAAGCTGTATCTTAACCGCTCCAAAAGGTAAAGTCGACGCACCAAGTGACGTTAATAGATTTAATCAACTAGAAAGAACCCATTATATATATTCTAGGACTTATATCATAAATAAACTGACTTGCTAAAAGTCCTAATGTTCCCCAATAACTTGTGATCTTTCTTCTTCAATAAAACAGTATGGTTCATACTCTTTATTTTGAGTATTCATTTTTGTTCTTGATGAATATTTTATTCCAGATAAGGTTCCAGATATTAAAGTAAATAAATATATTGTATAGACATTTCTACATTGAGAAATTATTATTCCTAGGCAAAGAAATGCTATCAAATGAAATATACGATATTTTTTATAATCTACTTTTAACGCAAATTTTGCTATAGGTTTAACTCCCCTTGAAATTAGTCTTGAAAATTATAAAACTATTGGTATAGAAACTGCAACCCAAGGAATTACATTTTGTGATAGAAGATATATTACTATAATTTTTATAAAGTAAAAATTCGTAAAGGAATCAATTATACAACTCCATCTTATTAAATTTATATAATCTTTTTTAGTAGTCATTTTATTTAATCTCCTTAACAAATATTACATTTGTACATTTACAAGGTTTACACCCACATTCTTTGCACCAATCATTAGGAAATTTATAACCCCAATACTCTTTAATTCTAATAACTTCTTTGAAATCATATTTTTTCATTATATTTTCAATGTTCATTTTATTATTTACTAATACTCCCTCGCAAACAATATTTGCTAATTGAAGTGATTTTGAATAATCTATAAAATAATCCATAAACATTGACCCAATATGATTATGTTGATATTGCAATTTTATTACAATAACTTGAATATAAAAAGCATCTCCTACTCTTTTACCGTATCCTATACCTACTATATCATTTTCTATTTTTGCTAATTTTATATGAGTATATTCTCCTATTTTATCACGAATATCTCCTGCACACCATTTTCCTCATTGTTGTTCTTCAATTTCATTTATTATATCTGCATATTTTTCTTCATAATCAATTAAAACTACTTTGTTTTACATATCTTACCACCGTTTATTAAATTATATATATCATACCAATTATAAACTCTATAAATATTTTTGCCTTTGCACTCATTGTTATATCCTGCGTGAAAACATATTACAGGTATTATACTTGATATTTTATTGATATTATCTACTTTATCCTCTATCATAATATCTATATTATATTTTTTACAATTTTCCTTTTTATCTTCTGGACTAAAAATTATTTCATCATAATCAATCTTTTGTTCTGCAAGCCAATTAACTACTATTTTTCTCATTTTCTCTCCATCTTCATTGTTTCTATCAGTTAAATATCTTGCCGTTACTATATAGATTTCATTACCATCATCTTTTAATTTTTTAATGACTTCACTTGCATATTTTCTTGATGGTTCTTTTGTTACATATTCATATAAGTATTCATTCCAAAATTGACTATCTAACTCATCTGAAACATTGAATATTTTTGTTATTTCATAACCATCTTTATTTAAAACACTTTTATTAAATTTTGAAAAAAATTTTCCTCCCACATCTAATTGCCATTGTTCAATGTCAGTTAACACTCCATCTATATCAATACCTATTCGCATTTCGATTTCACCTCCAATTGGACTATAATTCAATCTATTAAATTATATCAAAATTTATAGAAAATATCTATATTTCTACTTGAAATTATCATAATATCTACTATAATTAATTTGTAGTTGATTTAATCAATCTTGGAAGTATAGTTTTTCGAATATAAAAAAAGTTAAGGCTCCATTTGAAATTAACTTACGGACTCAAAAGTTCGTGAGTTTTTATTTTATCGAAGAAAGAGGAAAAAATTATCAAAATAATTTAATCCTCTTTTTATATTTTTCTTGATTTTTGAATAAAGTTTTTGTCTGGCAAGCACTGAATCTGTACTCCCGCATAAATTCTACTATGAGGGAAGATTCCCATACCCCCTATTAGTAAAATGAGATATTTAATCTTGCGTCTCTTTTGTTATTTCAAGATTTATTGCAATAGTAGAGATGATTGATAATATAAATATTAAATAAAATATATTTTCACCAATAAATTTTGAAATAATAGATAAAATAGCCAATACTATAACTTCCGTAAAACACAAACTCATTTGTCCAACTGCTGATAATAAGTCATGGTCTTCTTTTGATTCTTTTATAATATTCTGTATTGAAGTTTGTATTGATGTTTCATAAACCTTTTCTAAATTATCACCAACTGTTTTATTAATAGAAATTATCATTTTATTTTTTGCAAATAAATAAATTGTTGTTATAAAAATTCTTATTATAGATACCAAATTATTTGATTTTTTAATATTTTTGTCAGCATATTTTCCAATTAATGTAACTGTAGTAATTTGGAATACTAACGATACAACAACTACTAATGAAAATGTTTTAAAATCTTGTAATACTATATATAAGTACAATGGAGCAAATAATCTTTCTATTATATGATTAGTTCTTAATGCATATATAATCTTATATTTACTCTTGCTATGTAACAAATATTTAATGCTAGCATTAAAGGTACTAGATTTCTTTTGTGGTTTATAATCAATTTGCAAAATCATAATATATTGTAATATAAAGAAAATAACGATTACGCTAAATAAAACTATTGTATTATTACTTATTACTCCCCAGGCTACTAGAAGACTAGCAAAAACTATTCCTAATATTTTACTTATAAAATATAAACTATTAAATTTACCTCTATGTTTATTTATTACATATTTACTAGCTAATGAATCAGATGATGGATTTGAAAGACCCATTAATCCCATTGCTATTACAAAAATTATAATATTAGCAAATAAACTTTCACTATTTAGCATAAAATATGAATTTATAATACTAAAGATATTTGAAATTAATATACATTTTGCAATACCAATCTTATTTGATATTGTTACAAATAATGGTGTTATAAATCCTGTAATAAGAAATCTTATACCATATATTAATAAAATTAAATATATTTGCAAACCTGCTTTATAAAGCATAACTGTTCCAAAAGTTTCGATTAATGCATTTGCAAAGTTGTAAAAAAATATGCTTAAATACATATATTTGTATTCTTTTTTGTAAAAGTATTCTTTCATCTGTTACTCCTAAAATTCTTTCATTTCATTTATTTTCATATAAATATCATACCAACTATATACTCTAGTAATATTTTCATGTTCAATGCTTCTATTATATCTTGTATCATAGTATAAAACTTTAACTACTTTTACTAGCTCATTAATTGTAGTTGGCGAATCTTCAATCATTATATCAATTTTATTTTCTAGAATTTCATTTACTTTAGGTGGTTTTGTAAATATAATTTTATCATATTCTATTTTATTTTTTCTTAACCAATCTAAAGTGCATTCTCTTACGTTTTCATTATTTATTTTACCATATTCAGCTGTTTTATATCGTGCGGAAATGATAAATATTTTATTTTCTTCATATCTTAGTTTTTTTATAACTTCACTCGCAAACTTTCTTGCTGGTTCGTTTTTTATATAGTTTAAAAAATATTCTTTTCTATAATCATTAATTGTATTTTCATCCCAATTTAATTTTCTGTATTCATACAAATTAGCATTATCAAATCCTTTTAAATCGTGTTCATAGCAATATTTACTAGTAAAATCTAAAATATAATCATCATCATTTGTCAAAACCCCATCTATATCTATTCCAATATTCATAATATATTTGTCTCCTATTCTTTATTAAATTTAATTAAATTAATCGTTTCTACACCAATTGATATTACTAAAAATATAATTAGAATTTCAAGTAAATATAAATTATTATAAATTCCTACTATAAAAAGTAAAATATAACTTATTATTCTTCCAATATTTAAAAACATCTCTAAAAGCACATAAGTTTCAACTCTATTTGAATCATTGATAACATCACTATTAGTAAATTTTAGCGTTTGTACCTCTTCTGAAACCATAATAAATTGTAAGAAAAAAGCAAATATTAAATTATACCCAACTATTGTATATCGATTTGTTATAAATACTAAAACAATTGAACTTATGAGAATTATTACATATGATACTATAATTAATAACTTCATCTTCTCTTGATTTTTAAATTTTTTATATACATAAGAACTTAACATAGCCAATAATGATATTATTGATGTTATAACTCCCAAACTAAAATCAGAATTAAAAGACATTATAATCAATAAAGTTACTGCTGTGTCTAATGCTCCTTCGTATGCCATTCCTTTAAAAAATTTCATCATATAAAATCTTTGCAACTTTTTATTGTTTTTTATGTGATTAACTTCTTTAATTATATCTAATTTTTTATTTTCATTATTATTTTTCATTTTAAATTTCATCTTGAAAGATAAAAGTATTTGTATAAATGATAATATCAATATTATAATTGTTGTTTCAAAGCTTTTAATTGATATTATTGACCCCAATAAAAACGGTATTAAAACTTTTACTATTATATCATAATAATATGTTTTTTTCTATATATAAATTAGATTTTAATTTAATACCAAAAATATAATAAAAAAATTATCTAAATATTAATGTCAAACTTCTAAGTTATAAAAAAACAGAGCCATGTCAAAAAAAACATAACTCCCAAAAATACTTTTAAAATTTATTTTTATTCAAACACAATGCTTGATTCAAACTTGTTCATATCTATAAATATTTTTACAAATGATCCAACTTTTAATCCATGTTTTTCAAATTCAGATTTGTCTGCCTTAAGGTCTGTAGCACAAATTTGATTTAAAGTATTGTTTTGTACTACTGTATTATAATACAACACTCTAACCTTAACTTTGCTTCCACTTTCTTTTACTTCACTTATCATTCCACGTTGAGTCCAAGTAATTTTCTTTTCATTGAAATTTTCTACTTGATTATCCACCAAGTTATTTTTTTGTTCTTCTGTTAATTGTGAAGCAACTTTTTCAATTTTCTCATTTTCTTTTTTAGACCAAATATAAATTATACCTGCCAAAATAGCAACAGGAATTAATCCAGCTAAAAGATATATATATGTCATTATTATTCCCCCTTACATTATATATAATAATGGAATTATATCATTTATTTTATTTTTTTTCAATAACATCAAATATTTTATTACCACAATAGCTACATTTATACACTTCATCAACAGCACCCACAATTGGTGCTCCACAATTTGGACATGTATCCTTTACAATCTTTTTAGCAAGTACTACTTGTGGTCTTCCATCATGAAATTCTACAGTACAATTAACTAGGTACCCTTTTTTTATTCCGCCAATAATATTGGTTTTAGTGTCTAACATAGTTTTTCTTCTTATAAATCTTACAACACTTGTTTCCTGCCTATTGAATTTAAATTTTGGGACTTTATCTACATCAACAAATGGCTTTCCTATATCATTAAATATTTTTGAATAATACATGGCGGGTTCTATATATTTAAAGTTTGAAAACCTTAAAAAGGATAATAATCCAAATGCTATAAACATACTAAGGAAAAAGCCAAATGCCGCTGCAGAATAATCAACTAAAGTAAAAGGTAAAATTATAATACTAGTTAAACATATTACAATATCAATAAATATCAAAGTTATAATTCCTATTCTTTTTAGTAAAATATTCTTGCTTAAATATTTATTTTTCTTGGAACCTTTTATTAAAATGTTCCCTTCTGTTTCATTTACTATGTTATAACATCTATTTTCTGTTATAACCTTTGCAAATAAATCAGAACTTCCACAATATGAACAAGTTCCTGTAAAATATTCTTTTTTATCTACAATAGCTCCACAATTTTTGCACTCACATTGATACATTTTACTAGATAACTTTATTTGGCTTCTTTCTTCATCCACAGTATAATTTTTCATGAGCTTTTTCCTTATAAATCTTTTTACCATAGATTTTACTTTTTCTTCTTTTATATTACACGATTCAGCTATATGAGAAAATTTTACAATATCATCTAAACTTCCTTCAAAATATCTTGAAAGAAAATATATACTATCTATTGTTTTTCTTGATACAATTGAAAAGCATATAGCTAAAATACTAATTAATATTAGGAATAATAATGTAATTACATAATTGTAATCATAATAATTAAATTCAAGCAATGTAGCTACTATAGATAATCCAAAAATTATCAAACCAGCTATTCCAATAAATAGTAATATTCCGTTTCTAATTTTTAACAATTTAATTTTTAATTCATTTATATACATATACAACTCTCATCTAATCAATTATATAGAAATATTAATATATTATTTGACTAGTTCCTTTCTTTTATATAATTCTTATATATAATATACTAAATAGGTAAAATTATCAATATTTCTCACTATATTCCTGTTATAATTTTTTAGACAAAATATCGGATCCTTTTAAATTATATACAAAGAAACTTAAGATAATATAACAATATCTTAAAAATAAAATATTGCTCATATAATACTATATTATTATTGTTAGATAATTTTCAAGGATATTTCTATTTTCAAAAGTTTGCCATATATTTGACTTTAGATAAATTTTGATTTAAACTAGATATAAAATATTCAAGAAGTTGGTATTCTTTAAAAACAAGTTCAACCTGCTCTTTTTTTTACCTTAAATATAAGTTTATAATTAGTAGTATTTAAATCTATATCCCAATATTTTAAAATATTTTTTATATTATTCTAAACTGAATTTTTAAGTTATATATTTACTCTTGCTATTGAAAGCATGACATTACCATATATAATATATCTTTATTTTATTAAATAAGCATTAAAAAAATTTTATTTTGAATATTTATCTTGTAACAAATTTAAGAGCTCTAATGTACTATTACTTAATGATTTATTCTTTTTATCAAATTTTTCTTTTTGATGTAATAGGAAAACATAAACTGCCTTATCTATATCTTCATAAGCTATCTTTTTTAAATTCATAATAAATTCATCTTTATCTTTTCTGCCAATCTTATCTGCTATATATATTATCTTATCAAATGTACTCATATTAGGGTTCCCTATTGTATGATAACGTACTGCCATGCAAATTTCATCATCAAAGCCATATTTTTCTTTTACATAAACAGCTCCAACATCTGCATGAATTATTTTGTGATTTGATTCTAACAATAAATCTTTAGATAAGTTATATTTATTTACCCACAAAGCATTCTCTTCATGTGTAAATTCTTTCGCAATATCATGAACAAGCCCTGTCACGTAAGCTTTATCTTCATCTAAATTATATTTTTTTGCTAATTTTTTTGCCTCATCTGCAACCATTAAACTATGTTCATATCTATATTCTGATACTCTATCTTTTAAATCTGTTTTTATTTTTTCTATACTATACATATACCTTCCTCCTTTTTTAATAACAATACAAAAAATTATCCACATTATACACAATTTCTATATTATTTTAACATAAAAAGGTATATTTTACTATATCATAAATATAATTTACACGTTAAAATTATAGCAAAAATATGAACTGAATAAAATTATATATTTTTAAAATTCAGTTCATTTATATTATATTTTTGTACATACTACTATTTCCAAAGCCATTTTTTCGTATTGTAATGATTTTGCAAGATTTATAGAAGCTTCATTATTCACATTTACAAAATATATTGGTAATAATTGATTTTCAAGTATTGAATTTGTAAGAGCTGCTACAGCACTCTTACCATATCCTTTTTTCCTATATTCTTTATTCGTACTTACAACAATATTAGCTCCTATATTATAAATATCAGATGTAAATGCCATTGATGCAATTTTATTATCAATTGAAACAATATATATCATTTCACTATCTAATATATATTTAAGTTGACTCCACTTTTTCTCTTTAAAATTTATATCATTTGCTTTTTTTCCTGTATTAATAAAATACTGTTTTGTATAATTATTTAGAATAACTGCATTATTATTTGATATATTTAATTTTGTATCTTTACACATCCTGTACATTTCTTTTACTTCAAAATTTTCTAATATATTTGAAAATATACTTTGAAATATAGAAATAATTTCATTATTACTAAGTAGTGTAAAATCAATATTTTTTATATTATTTAATATAACATCATAGTATTTTTTAGAAACAGACAAATAAATTTTCCCATTATACTTTGTTAAAATTACTGGATAAAAAAATTCTTTATTAAGTTCTATATCTCTATTATTTGTTCCGAATATACCATATATTATTTATTTTAACTGCACTCTCTATATCTAAAAATGCAGAATAATATTTATCAAATTTACTATTCATAACCTGTATTTCCATAACTGTAATATATCACAAAATTAGAGCATAATCAATACATTATTGTACTAATTATCCTCTATTAAATTTCCATATTATTTTAATAAAAAGGTATATTTTACTATATCATAAATATAATTTATTATAATGTATTTCTTTCATATAATGTTTTAGATCTAAAAATTTTATAATTTTTTTACAAAAGTATTGACAAACAATTAATAATTTAATATAATGTATGAGTAAGATAAATGCGGGTGTAGTTCAATGGTAGAATTCCAGCCTTCCAAGCTGGCTGTGTGAGTTC